>Ga0247842_10000233_pt1 | contig 125672 bp, 128 predicted proteins | sample LaCruzMarch2015__3_FD_192411 | JGI IMG/M metagenome (GOLD analysis project Ga0247842, IMG submission 192411) | Freshwater microbial communities from meromictic Lake La Cruz, Castile-La Mancha, Spain - LaCruzMarch2015_19m | ecosystem: Environmental > Aquatic > Freshwater > Lake | place: Spain... | reverse complement strand
ATAAGACTTTAGAGGAGGGCCAGGAAGTTGAGTTTGAAATTGAAAAAGGTCCTAAAGGCGAGCAGGCTACGAAAGTAGTTAAGTTATAACCTAAAAGTAGGAAACAAACGGGCCCGGCTGTTAAAGGTCGGGCCTTTTTTTTCATGGTATAGGAAAGTACAAAAATGAAAATAGTATTTATTGAGCCCCGTTCAACCAGATCCAATGTATACAGTAAAATACCTATGCCTTTATTAGGGCCGGTCTACCTGGGGACTATCCTTAGAAACAGGGGGCACCAGGTTACGGTCTACAAGGAAGATATATTTACCCCGGACTATTCTAAATTAGATGCGGATTTAATCGGTATTTCTATTTTGACTTCAACTGCCAAGCGGGGATACCAGATAGCCAGGAAGTTTCCCAGAGAAAAAGTGATTATAGGCGGAGTCCACGCCAGCCTTTTGCCTGCTGAGGCCAGCCGTTTTGCCCGCCAGGTTGTTATCGGCGAAGCCGAAGAAATAATCGTAGATATCGTAGAAGGCAGGAACAAGGAAGAAATTATTCACGGAAGGCCTGTTGAGGATTTAGATGCCTTGCCGCAGCCGGATTTTTCTTTAATCAAAGGTTTCAAAACATCAATTATGACCACCCCGATTTCTACTTCCAGGGGCTGCCCTTTTGACTGCAGTTTTTGTTCTGTGACAAAAATGTTCGGGCGTAAATACCGCTTCCGCAGCGCAGAAAACGTCATGAAGGAACTCACCTCTTTAAAGGCAAACAGTTTTTTCTTTTGCGATGATAATTTTACCGCTCATCCCAAACGCACCCATAAATTATTGGGCCTGATGCTGAAAAAGAGAATCCGCAGCTGGGCCTGCCAGGTGCGTTGCGATGCCGCCAGGGATAACGATTTATTGGGCCTGATGGCCAAGACGGGGTGTAAAGTCGTATGTGTAGGTTTTGAGTCAATCAACGAAAAGACACTAAAGGCCTACGATAAGAAGCAGACTATAGATGAGATCATCCATGCTATCCGCTCTTTCCACAAAAAAAAGATCAAGGTTCACGGGATGTTTGTCCTGGGCGGCGATGATGATAACGCAAAGACGGTATGGGACACTTTTAAATTTGCCATAAAACAAAAAATAGACACTATCCAGATGTCCATCCTTACCCCTTTTCCCGGGACCAAGGTTCACGAGGACCTCAAGAACCAGAAGAGGATCTTCAGCACGGATTGGGACCTTTATGACGGCCAGCACATAGTTTTCAGCCCGAAATTATTGTCAGCCAGGGATCTCCAGTTAAACGTGCTTAATGCCTATGTTAAATTTTACTCACTTTCCAGTTCGTTTATTTTGTTATTAAAATTACATTTCAGGAATGCCTTGTTCCGCCTGATGGGCCATTCAATTATCAGGAGCTGGAAACAGCGTAACCATAAGATGAGCTGGATCCTTCAGCCTCCCCGCGCCTCTTAAAGCCCCCCGGAATTTTATCAAAAAGTAACCCTAAACTGGTATAATGTTAAATTAAGATGATAAGAAAACGTGTAGTCGTAGCAATGAGCGGCGGGGTGGATTCTTCGGTAGCGGCTGCCCTGTTGAAAAGTGAGGGTTATGAAGTTATCGGAATAACCATGTGTTTCAACCTCGGCGATTCATCGGGAAAAAGGCCCGGCTGCTGCAGCCTCCAGGGGATTGAGGACGCCCGGAGGGTAGCGCATAAATTAGGTATCAGGCATTATTCTATCAATATGCAAAAGGCCCTCAAGGAGTTTGTTATTGATGATTTTTGCCGGCAGTATTTGAAAGGAAAAACCCCCAACCCTTGCGTGAGATGCAATCAGTATTTGAAGTTCGATGTTTTATTAAAAAAGGCGCTTTCTCTGGATGCGGAGTTTCTTGCCACCGGCCACTACGCCCGGGTAGTGAAGGTAAAAGAAGGATACAGTTTAAGAAAAGCCGGGGACCTGTTCAAAGACCAGACATATTTCTTATACCGTCTTAATCAGGGCCAGGTCAAGCGCGCGCTTTTCCCTTTAGGCAATTATCTGAAGAGTGAAATAAGAGAAATTGCCAGAAAGTTCGATTTGCCGGTTGCCGATAAATTAGCCAGCCAGGAAATCTGCTTTTTGCCTGATGATGACTACCGGGGATTTTTGAAAAGGCAGCGCAATATCCGGATAAAACCGGGGCAGGTTATGGATAAAGAAGGGAATATATTAGGGCAGCATAAAGGAATCGCTTTTTATACTATAGGGCAGCGTGAAGGCCTGGGTATTGCCAAAGGTTACCCTATATATATAACTGAAATAGACCCTAAGAATAACCGGATAATTGTGGGCGCGAAGGCCGATGTTTATAAAAGCGAATTCCTGGTAAAGGATTTGCGCTTTATCCTTAAACCCATAAAAAAGAAGGTTGCTCTTAAGGTGAGGATAAGGTATAATCACAAAGAAGCTTTGGCGGAAATCTTTCCGATTGGCAATAAAATAAGAATAAGGTTTGTGGAGCCGCAATTTGCCATTACCCCGGGCCAGTCCGCGGTTTTTTATGATAAGGATATATTATTGGGCGGGGGCATTATTGATAAGGTCTTAAATTAAAATGATAAAAAAAGAATTCAGGGAATTAGAAGGAAAAATTAAGGAGTTAAAAAAGAAGCGCAACGCGGTGATCCTGGCGCACAACTATCAGCTTCCCGAGGTCCAGGATGTGGCGGATTTCCGGGGGGATTCTTTAGAGCTTAGCCGGATTGCCGCCAAGACCGAGGCCAAGGTTATTGTCTTCTGCGGCGTGCATTTTATGGCCGAGACCGCTTCTATTCTTTCCCCGGATAAAAAAGTTATCATGCCGGATATAATTGCCGGCTGCCCTATGGCCAATATGATTACCGCCGCCGACCTGAAGAAACTAAAAAAGGAACACCCTAAAGCGGTAGCGGTGGGTTATGTGAATACCTCGGCGGAAGTCAAGGCGGAATTGGACTATTGCTGCACTTCCACTAATGCCGTAGCCGTAGTTAACGCTCTTTGCAATAAAGAAGAGATTATCTTTGTCCCCGATAAATACCTGGCAGATTATGTTTCTAAAAAAACCGGGAGAAAACTTATCTCCTGGAACGGTTTTTGCCCGACGCATGTAAAGATAATGCCCGAAGATGTAGAGCGGGAAAAGAAGTTTCATCCCCGGGCTAAAGTCATGGTGCATCCTGAATGCCTGCCCTCAGTGGTGGCTTTGGCTGACGCCGCACTTTCCACCAGCCAGATGTCTAAATTCGCCAAAGAAACCGAGGCAAGAGAATTTATTGTAGGCACGGAAGTCGGGATTATCCACCGTCTCAAGAATGATAATCCCAGCAAGGAATTTTATCCTGCTTCGGAGAGGGCGGTTTGCCCGAATATGAAGCGCACCACCCAGGAAAAGATACTCTGGGCGCTGGAGGAATTAAAAGACGAGGTCAGGGTCTCTGACGCGATCCGCGCGGCCGCCAGAAAAGCGATAGACAGGATGCTGGAAATTGCTTAAATGAACATTCCGGTAGTTTTTGAGGATGAATGGTTAGTGGTGGTTGATAAGCCTACCGGCCTTTTGACCATACCCACGCCCCGCAATGAAAAGCGGACACTGACCAGCATCCTTAACGACGACTTAAAAGAAAGAGGCAAGTTGTACCGCCTGCATCCCTGCCACCGCTTGGACAGAGAAACCTCAGGCTTAGTTATTTACGCCAAAGGTAAGTCCACCCAGAAAAAAATGATGGATGAGTTTAAGAGTAAGGGCATCGGGAAGAAATACGTTGCTTTTGTCCAGGGCACAGTGGTCAAAGACCAGGGCGAAATAAACAAGCCCATTGAGTTCCGGCCGGCGATAACCAAATATCGGGTCAGCCAGAGAAAGAAAGGTTTTAGCGTAGTTGAAGTGATGCCTTTAACCGGCCGTACCAACCAGATAAGGATACATTTTAAAGCGTTAGGGCACCCAATAGTCGGGGAAACTAAGTATGCCTTTCGCAAAGATTTTTTGCTTCGCGCTAAAAGGCTGTGCCTGCATGCGCGGGACCTGGAATTTTTACACCCTGTGACAAAAAAAGTTATGCGTTTGTCCGTAGATTTACCAAAGGATTTAAATATTTTTCTGGATAGCCACGGTTAAATATTGTGAACAATACTACTGATATATTTTTTATTTTTGGGGCAAAATACCTTTATCTGGCGGCAATCATTATTGCTGCTATTTGGCTCTCGATACAGCCCAGGCCTAAACAAAAAGAAATCCTGATTTTGGCCTGTATCTGTTTGCCTTTAATTTTTGTTATTTCTCTAGTTGCCGGCAAACTTTATTATAATCCCCCGCCGTTCGTCACGGAGGGTTTTAAACCGTTGATATCCCACAAGGCGGATAATGGTTTTCCTTCTCATCATGTTTTACTGCTTTCTGCTATTTCGGCGATAATTCTTTTTTTCAGCCGGCGCATAGGCCTGTTGTTATGGCTTTTGACGATACTGGTGGGTTTCTCCAGGGTGTATGCCGGTGTGCATCATATAGTGGATATCATAGGGAGTATGCTGATTTCAATTATCCTGATAACCATAACCTGTTTTGTTATGAGATATCTTAAGAATCGCAAATCAGAGTTTTATTAAATGAGTATAATTGTTTTAGGGACAGTTGCTCTTGATACGGTAAAGACGCCTTTCGGCCTGAAGAAGCATATGCTGGGAGGTTCGGCGGTGCATTTTGCCATGGCCGCGCGGTTATTCGCCAAGGTGAACCTTGTGGCTATTGTCGGGAAAGACTTCCCCGAGAAACACATTGATTTTTTGAGGCAAAAAGGGATAATTTTGACTTCGCTCATCCAGGATAAAGGTAAGACTTTCAGGTGGGAAGGGGAATACCAGGGGGATTTAAATACTGCGCTGACTTTGAATACCGAATTGGGGGTGCTTTCTGCTTTTACCCCTTTTGTTTCAGAGGAGCAGAAAAAAATAAAATATATATTCCTGGCTAATGTTGACCCGGACATACAGAGGCATCTTTTGGAAAAGATGCGTTCTCCCTCCCTGGTAGGCCTGGACAGTATGAATTATTGGATAAAAAATAAGCGCAGTTCGCTCCTGCGTTTATTAAAGAGCGTGGATATCTATGTTGCCAATGACCAGGAGGCAAGGGCTTTGTCCGGGGAGCATAATCTTATCAAAGCGGCTAAATGCCTGCGCGCCTATGGCCCCAGGATGGTTTTGATAAAGAAGGGGGAACACGGAGTTTTATTTTATAGCGATAAATTCATATTTTCTTTACCGGCTTACCCTACGGATAAGGTTATTGACCCTACGGGCGCAGGTGATACTTTCGCCGGAGGTTTTATGGGCTATCTAACCAAGGTAAAGAAAATAAGCGCGGCAAATATAAAGAAAGCACTTGTCTACGGGACAATCGCCGCCTCTTTTAATGTGGAAGATTTCGGCCCCAATAGGACCAGCGGGCTGAAATTGGGGGATTTGGAAAATAGGCTAGAGAAGTTTAAGAAATATGTTTTATTTTAATTTTAAAGAGTGAGAAATGAAAAAAATAAAAGAAGAGTTTGCCAGTTTTATTAAATCTTACGGTGTCCTTGGAGTAGCCATCGGTATTGTCATGGGCCAGGCAGTAGCCAAGGTGATTACGGTTATTGTCGAGGGGCTGGTTATGCCGGTCCTGGAAGTTGTTTTGCCCGGCAACAAATGGCAGGAGGCGGTGTTGCATTTAGGCAGGGTCAATATCAAGCTGGGATTGATTATAGCCGCTTTGATCGATTTCATTTGTATTTCTGCGGTGGTATTTTTTATGGTCAAGTATATATTAAAAGTAGAAACCCCGAAAAAATAAGAAGGAGAATGCGATGCTGGAAGAAAAAATTTTTGACGCCTATAAGGAAGCAATGAAAGATAAAAACGGTCTAAAGAGTTCGGTTTTAAATTTCCTGCGCGCGGAGTTTATGAACGTAGCGTTCGCTAAAAAGAAAAAGAACCTGGATGACAGCGAATGCCTGGCGGTGATAAGAAAGCAGATGAAGCAGCGCGAAGAATCTATTGAGCAGTTTATAAAAGGGAACCGCCAGGACCTGGCGGATAAAGAAGCAGAGGAGCTTAAAATATTAAAAGCCTATCTGCCCCAGGAACTCTCATCCGATGAAATAAAGAAAATAATAGAGGAAGCGCTTGTCCTTACCCAGGCAGCGGGCATAAAAGATATGGGCAAGGTTATGAAGGAAGTGAACCTGAAGATCGCAGGTCGCGCTGATGGAAAATTGGTAAGCGAGCTGGTGAGGGCAAAGCTTTCTCCCGCTCCTGCTGCGTAGACTTTTTGCTTGACAACCCTCGATAAATATAGTATTCTCAAAGCGTTAAGCTTATTTTTTTAGGGCCTTTTTGTGATAGTTTTCACAAAGTTGAACCCCACCTAAAGATTAACTCCTGGAAAATGAATATAATATATTACGTTGAATCCGCGCAACTAAACACTTTCTTTAATCAGCTAAAAAAGAACTACAGGGTATTCTCTGCGGCTGTAAAAGAACCAAAGGGCAAAGAGACGGATTATTATTATCAGAATACGCCTGAAGGCGCGCCCCTTTTATATAATTCCTATCGCGCAGTTGAACCGCTTAAGGCCTTTTTTACCCATCCATGCGAAAAAGTAACGGATTATTTTACTCCTGAAAAAGACATAACCGATGTGGCGGATAAAACGGTTATATTCGGGGTTAAAAGCTGCGATATCGCAGGGCATAAAATCCAGGATTTTGTTTTCCTGGAAGGAGTAGAGGCAGATGCTTTATACAGGTTAAGAAGAGAGAATACGGTTTTAGTAAGCGGCGACTGTATTGATTTTAAGGAAGTCTGCCATTGCCTGGCCTGGGATATTTTACCACATCCCACAGAAGGGTTTGACCTGAACCTTTCACCTTTAAACGACGGATACCTGGTGGAAGTAAATTCGCAGAAGGGCGCGGAACTTATCAGGGAACATAAGGAATTTTTTGTTTTAGCTAAAGACGCCCAGGTGGCGGCGCGTAAAGTAAAGAGGGAAAATCTTATCGCCAGGCTTAAAAAGCATCTGGCCCCGCAGGAATTGATCTCTAAAGGCTCCGCGCAGAAATTAGTGAAAGATGGATATGGTCTGGATACCTGGAAGCAGTTCATGCTTACCTGTGTTGAATGCGGCGGATGCAATTTGATTTGCGACACCTGCCATTGCTTCTTATTGTCGGATGCCAAGGTCAGCGAAGGGAAAAATAAGAAATTAAGGCTTTGGGATGCCTGTTTGTACGCTAATTATGCCCGGGTTGCCGGCGGGGCAAATCCGTTAAAGGCCAGGGCACAGAGGTTAAGAAACAGGTTTATGAAAAAATTTGACTTTTTCGTGGATAACCTGGGAATGCCTGCCTGTTGCGGCTGCGGCAGGTGCATTGAAGTCTGCCCGGGCAAGATTGACATAAGAGAAGTACTCAAAGATCTGGCCAAGAAAGTTATCCCTAAAACATGAAGAATATCTTCCGCCCCATAGAGGCTACAATAGAGGATATCATCGTTGAGACGCCAGCGATTAAGACCTTTGTCTTTCGCCCAAAAGAGAAATTTTCTTTTCGCGCCGGGCAATTTGTGGAATTGACTTTTCCGGGGATAGGAGAAGCACCTTTTACTCCTTCCTCCGACCCGAATATTAAAGACAGGTTTGATGTTACTATTATGAAGGTCGGCAAGATAACCAGCCTTTTACACGCTATTTCCATGGATATCCCTGTGGGCATCCGCGGGCCTTATGGCAAAGGTTATCCTTTAGAGAATTTTCACGGCAAAGATATTTTGATTGTCGGCGGCGGCGTGGGCTTGGCTCCTCTGCGCTCTCTCTTGTTTACCCTTTTTGGAGAAATAGACAAATATAACAAAGTATTGTTGCGCTACGGCGCGCGCACAGGGCAGGATATGATTTATAAAAATGCCATACCGGAATGGGCGAAAAAAGATAAAATAGATGTGCTCACTACAGTTGACGTGGGCGACCCCAGCTGGCAGGGGAATGTCGGCCTGGTGACTACCATATTAAAGGACATGCCGATAAATATGAGCAAGGCAGTTGCGGTAGTCTGCGGTCCGCCGATTATGATGAAGTTTGTCACTTTAAAGCTGCTGGATTTAGGCTTTAAGCCGCAGGATATTTATTTATCAATGGAAAAGAATATGTCCTGTGGTTTAGGCAAATGCGGGCACTGCCGTATCGGAAAATATTATTCCTGCAAGGACGGCCCGGTGTTTACCTATGAACAGTTAAAAGATATTTACGATATCTGGGATTAAAGATGAAACGTTTATTCGTGGACTTGGATATTTGCAGCAATTGTAAAGAATGCAAGGTGGTTTGTGATTATTTTTATCACCCGCAAAATAACGGCATAACTTCTTTGCGGGAATACGCTACCTTCGCCACTATCTGCCGGCATTGCGATGAAGCGCCCTGTGTTAATGCCTGTTATCATGATGCCCTGGAACGCGCCTCTGATGGGCACCTGAAACGTTACAAAATGCGCTGCACCAGCTGCAAATCCTGTTCCATAGCTTGCCCTTTTGGAGTAATCTTCCAGGATTTTATCCCGTATCTGGATTCCAAATGCGACTATTGTATCGGCTTAAGCGGTAAATTGCCCAAGTGCGCGGTTAATTGCCCCGAAAAAGCCATTGAGATAAAAGAAGTAGAAGAAAATTTAGAACAGAATATTTATTTTGTCGGCGAGCATCTGGCGGTGCATACCCGGAAGTGGTCAAGAGAAGATATCCAGCCGCCTAAAAAAAGATGAGATTGCTATTTAATTATTTGATTTTTCCCGGATTTTTATTCTGCGCCTGCGCAGGGTTATTCGCCTGCTGGATAGACAGGAAGGTCACTGCCCGCCTGCAGTGGCGCGTTGGGCCGCCATGGTATCAGAATTTTCTGGATATCGTAAAATTGCTGGGCAAGGAAACGATTATGCCTGAGGGCGCGAAACTGACTTTTCTGCTTTCTCCGTATTTTGGCCTTTTAAGCGCTGTCCTGGTGGCAACTATTTTAGGTATCAGCGTAGGCTCGTTGATGAATAGCTTTGACGGCGATTTAATCGTGGTGTTATATCTTCTGGTTATCCCGGCCATATCCTTAATTGTGGGAGCTTCCAGTTCAAAAAATCCCCTGGCTTCCGTCGGCGCGTCAAGAGAATTGAAATTAGTTTTAGGATACGAGCTGCCTTTTATATTATCTCTGGTTACGGTAATCATCAAGTCCGCAGGCAGCATACAACTTGGCTCCATCCTGAACCATCAAATAAGTTTTGGCTCAAACATAGCTTCTTTATCCGGGCTGGCCGCATTTATTGTAGCCATTCTTTGCGCGCAGGCCAAGGTGGGTTTTACGCCTTTTGACGCCTCTGAGGCAGAGCAGGAGATAATGGGCGGGGCTTTAATCGAATACTCGGGGTTGCCGTTGGCTATCTTCAAATTGACTAAGGCAATCATGCTCTATACCATGCCCCTCTTGTTAATAATTCTGTTCTTGGGTAAGGATATAAGCCCGTTGTTTATTATAGGTAAGTATATATTGATCTTAGTGGTGATGATACTTATTAAGAATACTAATCCCCGCCTGCGTATTGACCAGGCGATGAGATTTTTCTGGGGGCCGGTTACTTTATTGGCCGGCGTAGCGGTTATTTTGGCCGTATTCGGGTTATAAAATGGACTTAAAACTTAAAGCGCTTACAAAATCTATCTGGATATTTCATGCCGCGACTTCTCCCTGCAACAATTGCGATATTGAAATCCTGGATGCCCTTACACCCAGGCATGATTTGGAGAGATTCGGGATAGTTTTGGTAGGGAGCATCCGCCATGCCGACGTGCTTTTAGTCACCGGAGTGCCTAACTACAAGACAAAAGAGAGGCTGAAGAAACTTTATGCCCAGGCGCCCCAGCCGTGTTTAGTCATCGCGGTAGGTAACTGCGCCTGCGGGAGGATAATGTTCAGAGAATCCTATAACAGCCCCTGCGCGGTAGATGAAATAGTACCGGTCAGCGCTTATGTCCCGGGCTGCCCGCCGAAACCAGAGGCAATTATAGCGGGAGTAGTGAAGCTGATAAAGAAAGTACGGGGTGAAGAATAATGTTGATACAGGATGAAATTAAAAACAGGCTGGGCAACAAAGTAATCAGTTGGCACCAACATTCGCCCCGCAGGATATACATTTCTATTAAGCCGCAGGATTTAAAAGAAATAGTGCGCCTATTGTTCAGGGAACTTAAGCTGAGGTTTGCTACTGCTTCCGGGCAGGATACCCCGGAAGGCCTGGAGATACTTTATCACTTCAGCTTTGACTCTACCGGAGAGATGATATCTTTGCGGGTTTTGATTGAAGATAAGAAAAGGCCTGAGATAGAATCACTGGCGCCTATGTTTGTAGGGGCGGAGTGGATTGAGCGCGAAATGTGGGAGCTGCTGGGGATTAATTTCAAGGGGCATCCTAATTTAAAACATCTTCTTCTGGTTGATGAATGGCCGGAAGGAAAGTTTCCGTTGAGGCATAAAAATGAGCCATAAAGTTGTTATACCAATAGGCCCGTATCACCCCTTGCAGGAGGAGCCGGAATTTTTCCGGCTTTACGTGGAAGGGGAAAAGGTAGTTGATATAGATATAGTCATCGGCTATATGCACCGCGGCATTGAAGAGCTTTCTGAGCATAAACACTTTGATCAGGTGCCGTATTTGGTTGAGCGTATCTGCGGGATCTGTTCCTCCAGCCACCCTTATGCTTATGTGTTGGCAGTTGAGGATATATTGGGCGGAGAGCAAAAAGTTGTCCCTGAGCGGGCATTGTACATCCGTACTATTGTTGACGAGTTGCAGAGGATCCACAGCCATCTGTTGTGGTTGGGTTTGGCCGGGCATTTTATCGGATACAACACTGTCTGGATGTGGGCCTGGCGTTACCGCGAGCCGGTATTGGATATGTTTGAGATGATGACCGGGAACCGCCAGCATTACGGGATGAGCAAGATCGGCGGGGTCAGGCGCGATATTAAAGATGAAGACGTGCCGACGCTTAAGAAAACGCTTGATGAGTTGGTCCCGGCAGTAGATATGTTCAAAGGCGCGGTAATGGATGACCCGGTGATACAGGCGCGCCTTAAGGGGATAGGCATTTTGAATAAAGAGCAGTCAATTGAATGGGGCGCGGTAGGCCCTACTGCCCGGGCTGCCGGACTAAACATCGATGTACGCAGGGATGATCCCTACGGCGCATACGATAGAATCAGCTGGAATGTGATAATAGAAAAAGACGGTGATATATTCTGTAAGACTAAAGTGCGCATCCTGGAATTGTATGAGTCTATACGCATAATCCGGCAGTGCCTGGAGAAAATGCCAAAAGGCGAAATAGATGCCAATATAAAGGACATACCTCCCGGAGAAGGAATAGGCAGGGTGGAAGCTCCCCGCGGAGAGTGTTTTCATTATGTGCGCAGCGACGGCACCAACCGGCCAATCAGGCATAAGATACGCGCGCCCAGCTATATGAATGTGGCTTCCAATAAAGTTGCCGCGGTAGGCCAGACTATTTCTGATACCGCGATTACCCTGGCGGCAGTGGATCCCTGCTATTGCTGTACTGAGAGGGTAATGGTCTTAGATAAGCGAAGTGACAAAAAAATCATGAATGGCTGGGACTTGATAAAGCTATCGCAAGAGAAAACAGAAGAATTAAAAAAGAGTTTTAAACGATGAATTCTTTATTCAAATTAGACGCTTTAAATGGTTTCGTGGTTTTGTTTATTGGCTTATTTTTTGCCCTGATTGCGGCCTACTCTTTGAAGTTTATGCAGGGCAATAAGAGAATAGTCCAGTATTATATTTATATTACATTGACCGCGATTGCCTCAATAGGCGCGGTTTTAGCCAATAATTTGATTTTGCTTTTGGTCTTCTGGGGATTTTTAGGGCTGGCCTTATACCTTCTGATTAACATGGGCGATGATAGCACGGGTTTAGTATCGAAAAAAACTCTTATTATTGTAGGAGGCTCGGATGCGCTTATGCTGTTGGGCATAGCTATTATTTATTCTCTCTCCGGGACCTTGCGGATGGACAGCATAAAGCTGGAATTAAACAACGGTTTAGCGGTGGCAAGTTATTTGTGTATCGCCATCGGCTGTTTTGCCAAGAGCGGGGCAATGCCTTTCCATACCTGGATTCCTGCTTGCGCGGAAAAAGCCCCTGTTCCGGTGGTAGCGTTTTTACCCGCTTCATTAGATAAGTTATTGGGGATTTATCTTTTGGCCAGGATAAGTTTAAATTTATTCGTGATGAATCAGTCCTTGAATATATTCTTGATGCTTATCGGCGTCCTGACTATAATCGGCGGAGTGATGATGGCCTTAATACAGCATGATATGAAAAAGCTCCTGGGGTATCACGCGGTTTCTCAGGTAGGCTATATGGTTTTAGGTATCGGTACCGGAAATCCCATTGGCATTGCCGGTGGGATATTCCATATGCTTAACCACGCTATCTATAAATCCTGCCTTTTTTTAACCAGCGGTAATGTGGAGAAGAGTGCCGGCACTACGGATTTGGATAAATTGGGCGGATTAAGCAAGCTTATGCCACTTACCTATATATCGTGTTTAATTGCCAGCCTTTCTATTTCCGGGGTGCCGCCTTTTAATGGTTTTGTTTCCAAGTGGATGATATACCAGGGGTTAATCAGCAAATGGCAGGCAGCAGATAGCAAGTGGCTGGTGATTATTTATGTTTTTTGTTTAGTGGCGGCGATGTTCGGCTCGGGCCTGACCCTGGCCAGTTTTATGAAACTTATCCACGCTGTTTTCCTGGGGCAGCAGCCGGACAAGCAGAGGGCTAAACAAATAAATGAAGTGCATTGGACAATGTGGCTGCCCTGTGTTATCTTGGCGGTTCTCTGTATTGTTTTTGGCGTATTTGCCACCCAGATCCCCCTTAAATTTTTTATTTTACCTGCTACCGGAGAGGTTGGTTTCATCGGGACATGGTACGCCGGGCTGTCTACTTCTCTGATTATTATCGGATTAGTTTTGGGTTTATTGATATTCAAGCTGGAGAACCTGAAGTCTACTTTGCGCCAGGACGATCCCTTTACCGGATGCGAACCTATGGACCTGCAGGAAAACAGGGTCACCGGCACTGAATTTTATAATACGGTCAAAGAGTTTGGGTTGTTAAAAGTAATTTACCAAAAAGCAGAGGCGGGATTTTTTGATATCTACGAGCAGGGCAAGGCTATGATTTTTAGTATCGGAGGGTGTTTCCAGCGCCTGCATAATGGTGTTTTGCCGACCTACATGGTCTGGATGCTTTTGGGTATGGTGGTATTATTCTGGGCGTTATTAAAATAATATGGAACTGCATATAATTTTATTATTCATGATTTTCGGGGCGATAGTGGCAGTGGAAACCAGGGATTTGATTTCCAGCGTTATCGCTTTAAGCGCGGTGGGCCTGGGTTTGTCTTTAGCTTTTTTAATCCTTAAGGCGCCGAATTTAGCCATCACCCAATTAGTAGTGGAAATCTTATGCGTGATCATCCTTATCCGCGGCACCATCAATAAAGACCTGCCTTTAGTCAGGGATGGCCGTTGGTTATTTAACACTATCGCGACATTCCTGTTCATCGCTTGTTTCCTGGTGTTTGCCTTTTTTGCCCTGAAAGAGCTGCCTAATTTTGGCGAGCCGTTGATGAGGGTATCCCAGGGGTATATTGCCGATGGGCTTGCTAAATCCGGAGCGGTTAATTTAGTCACTGCCATAACCTTAAATTTCAGGGGCTATGACGCTCTGGCTGAAGCGGCAGTGCTTTTTGCCGGAGTCATCGGCGTATTGGCAGTAACCAGAAAAACAGGGAAGAGCCATGAAAGATAATCAAAAAGGGATGACCCTGATTGTCAAGACCACCACCCGCCTTTTGTTCGGTCTGATACTTATTTATGGAATTTATATCGTGTTAAACGGGCATCTTGCTCCCGGGGGCGGTTTTGCCGGCGGATTAATCATCGCCCTTTCTTTTATCCAGCTTTTGCTTGCTTTCGGCCGGGAACCAACTTTAGAGAAAATGAATATTAACCGGAGTTTGTATCTGTCAGCCATCGGCATAATCGCCTTCTTGGTATCTATGTCCCTGGTTTTGCTGGGAAGCGGTTTTGCGGCAAGGCTGATTCCTTTGTGCGATATCGCCGTGGCTTTGATGGTCAGCGCGGGGATATTCGCCATATTTCTGGCTTTGATTTTATCCAGTGAAATAAAGGAAGGAAAATGAGCTTATATTTTTTGTGTTTTGTTTTATTTTGCGTAGGCCTTTACTGCGTATTAAGAAAAAGGAATATTATTAAAATCATCATTGGCTTAGGCATCATTGAGTACGCGGTGAACCTTTTTATTATCCTTATAGGATACCGCACCCAGGGCCGCGCCCCCATTTTGGATAATAAGCAGGAGATTTTGAATATGGTTGACCCTCTGCCGCAGGCGATGGTTTTGACTACCATTGTGATCGGCCTTGCGCTTACGGCGCTGGTAGTGAGTTTGGCAGTGAGGATCTACGAAAAGTACGGCACATTTGATATTACCAAGATACGGAGATTAAAGGGATGAAGGCATTGCTATTTTTTGTGATAATTCCTTTGGCTGCCGCGTTTCTCTGCGCGCTGGCGGGAAGAAGGATTAAATATTTCAGCGATGTAATAGTAAATTTGAGCTCATTAATTTTACTGTTACTGGCGCTGAATGTAGGGCCTTTAGCGGCTGCGCATCAGGTATCAGTCTATAAATTAGCCGGCTGGATGCCGCCCTTCGGGATTTCTCTGGTTTTAGACGGCCTATCCAGTTTTATGCTGGTGGTAGTGAACCTGGTGGCCTTTTTGGTCATGGTTTATGCTATCCGTTATATGCAGGAATATACAGACAAATGGAAATTCCATGCTTTGTTTATGCTCATGCTTGCCGGGATGAACGGCGTAGTCATAAGCGGGGATTTATTTAATCTGTATATCTTTCTTGAAGTTGCCTCTATTGCCGGTTATGCCCTGGTTGCTTTTGGGGTTGAGGCGGAAGACCTGGAGGCTTCGTTTAAATACGCGATTATGGGTTCGCTTGCCTCAATATTTATTCTTATGGGCATCGGCCTGCTTTATAGCTATACTTCTACTTTAAATATGGCGGATATTTCCTCGGTTCTTTCGGAGAAACAGCCGGGGATGCTTATCACTTTAGTCTCGGTATTATTTTTGACCGGTTTCGGCTTAAAAACAGCGCTGGTGCCGTTTCATTCCTGGCTTCCGGACGCGCATTCCTCTGCTCCCGCGCCGGTTTCCGCGACCCTCTCGGGAGTATTTATCAAGACAGTCGGAGTTTACGCTTTATCCAGGGTTTTCTTTAATATCCTGGGTGCGCCTCCTAAGGTGCTCTTTATTTTAATGGTCTTAGGCGTTGTTTCTATGGTGGTGGGCGCGGTATTAGCTATTGTCCAGGACGATATTAAAAGGATGTTTGCTTATTCCAGCATCAGCCAGGTAGGTTACATTATTTTTGCTTTAGGCATCGGCACTCCTCTGGCGATTTTAGGCGGCTTGTTCCATTTATTCAATCACGCCTGTTTTAAATCTTTGTTATTCTTGAACGCCGGAGCAATTGAATATTCCTGCGGCACGCGCAGCTTGAATAAACTGGGAGGGGTAGGCGCTAAAATGCCGGTAACCGGAGCTGCGGGATTTTTAGGCGCGATGAGTATTTCCGGGATTCCTCCTTTTGCCGGATTCTGGAGTAAGTTGATTATTATTGTGGCCAGCCTTCAGGCAGGCTATTTTGGTTTTGCCCTTATCGCGGTATTGGTCAGCATTATAACTTTGGCTTATTATTTAAAATTCCAGACTTTTGCCTTTTTAGGCAGGCTGGATGTGGCTTTTCGGGAGATAAAAGAAGTCCCTTTAAGCATGAAATTTTCAATGGTAGTTTTAGCCGGTATTTGTGTGGCCGCCGGCCTTCTGCTTTTGCCGGAATTCAGGAATTTTCTAAAAATGGCTAGTGATGTTTTATTATCCGGCGCGGCTTACAAAGACGCGGTTTTTGGGGCGATAAGATGAAAAAAATGAAGATTCTCTGGTTCCTTTATTACATACCGTTGTTTATCTGGGAATGCGTTAAGGCGAATTTAGACGGGGCTTACCGGGTGGCTCATCCGGACTTGCCGATTAATCCCGGAATCGTCAAAATAAAAACCGCTCTTCGTTCGGATATAGCGTTAACGTTTTTAGCCAATTCCATAACCCTTAAGCCCGGGACAATGACCGTAGATATTGATAAGGAAAACGGGATTTTGTACGTTCATTGGGCTGATGTAAAGAGCCGGGACATTGGGCGGGCTACTGAGCTGATTGCCGGGAAACTTGAGCGGGTATTAAAGAGGATTTTTGAATGAAAAGATTACGCTGGGTAATCGGTTTATTTTTGTTAGCCGCCATATTCGGGATGATTTTATTTTTACCTATCCCGTCATTATTGGAATGGCAGTCGGTATTTTTAAAGAAGGCCTTTTTCATTCTTATTCTTTGCGGGATTTTTTGCCTTTGCCGTATATTAGCCGGGCCCACAGCCGCGGACAGGGCGGCAGCGCTGGATATCCTGGGCATATTGATTGTAGGCTTCTGCGCCATATTGGGGATTCCTACCGGCAGGGACTGGTACATTGATATCGGCATTGCCTGGGTTTTGCAGAGTTTTATCTCCATTCTGGCCTTAGGCAAATACCTGGAAGGAAGGCGGTTTGATGATTGAGATAGCCGGATTTATTTTTGTGGTGATTGGTTTGGCTTTTGATTTTTTTGGCTGCCTTGGCCTGGTCAGGTTCCCGGATGTATATAACCGGCTGCATTCGTCGATAAAATGCGTAACCCTGGGGACTTCCAGCATCCTCTTTGGATTATTTTTATACAAAGGTTTTACTGCCTGCGGGATAAAAGCGCTCTTGTGTATTTTATTTTTAATGCTGACTGCCCCTGTCTCAGCCCACGTTTTAGCCAGAAGCGCGCATCGTTCGGGAGTGAAGCTTTGGGATAAATCAGTCTGCGACCAATACGCCGAGGACAAAAAATGAAGTATCCTAAATTAAGGGAATTAAGAGAAGCGGTAAAGGCGTTGATAAAGGGGCCTTATACTTCTAAATTCCCTTACCAGCCGCACCATCCTTATGAAAGATTCAGGGGAAAACCGGAATATCACGAAGAAGATTGCATCGGCTGCGGCGCCTGTTTTCAGGTCTGTCCTGCCAAGGCCATAGAAATGATGGATATAAAAGATAAGAGAAAATTGGCCGTGCATTGGGATTTATGCGTATTCTGCGGCCAGTGCCAGGCGAATTGCCCTACGGAAAAAGGGATCATGCTTTCCCGCGAATTTGATCTGGCTACCACCGGGAAAAGAGAAGACCTTAAGCAGGAGATAGAAAAAGAATTTTTTGTTTGCGCCTGTTGCGGCGATAATATCGCGCCGCGTGACCAGATATTATGGGTGGCTAAAAGATTAGGGCCGCTTACCTTTACCAATGCCTCGCTTATGCTGTTTTATTTAAGGAGTTTAAATCTGGCTTCGGAAGAAAAAACCCTGCCTAAAGAAGAATGGGAATTTTTGCGTTCTGACCGCATCAAAGTCCTCTGCCCCCGCTGCCGCCGTGAAGCGGTAATCAAATCTTAAGATGTTTTCTTCTCTGAAGGTAAAAACTTTTCGGATATATTGGCTGGGCATGTTTATTTCGCTCATCGGCACCTGGCTCCAGTCGGTGGCCCAGAGCTGGTTGATATTTAAACTGACCAACTCGGCGTTTCTCTTGGGGGTAGTAGGATTTTTAAGTTCTATTCCGATTTTTCTTTTGTCTTTATTCGGCGGAGTGGTGGCAGACAGGATGAATAAAAGAAACATCCTTCTTTTTACCCAATGCGCTTTTATGGTTTTAGCTTTTCTGTTAGCGGTATTGACCCAGACAGGTTTAATCCAGCCCTGGCAGATAATGGTCATCGCGGTATTAAACGGGATTGTCATGTCTTTTGATGCCCCGAGCAGGCAGGCGATGGTGGTAGAGTTAGTTGGCAAGGAGCATCTGCTTAATGCCATTGCCCTTAATTCGGTGTCGTTTAATTCCAGCCGGATAATCGGGCCTGCTCTTTGCGGTATACTTGTTGCCACTATCGGGATGAGCGGGTGTTTTTATATAAACGGGGTAAGCTTCCTGGCGGTGATAATCGCCCTTTTGTCAGTGAAGTTAAACCATAGCCATAAAGGCTATAAAAATAATACCGCCATGAACGATTTGAAAGAGGGCCTGAAGTTTATAAAAGATAACCGCCTGATAATAATATTAATCACTATGGTCGGCATATCCAGCTTATTCGGCATCCCCTATGTAATACTTATGCCCATTTTCGCCAATGATATTTTGCATGTCGGCATCAACGGCCTGGCAATGCTTATGTCTTCAACCGGCTTCGGGGCTTTAATCGCGGGATTGGCGCTGGCCCGTTTGGGGAACTTTAAATATAAGGGCAGGCTCCTGGTTGTATCCTCGATTATATTTTCTATCTCGTTGGTGTTATTTTCTCTGTCCAGGAATTACCTGTTTTCGCTTTTTGTCTTGGCCTTGGTAGGCGGGTTTAGCGTGATGGCTATGGCCCTGGTAAATACCTTGTTGCAGACTATCGTGGATGACCGGTTCCGGGGCAGGGTGATGAGCATGTTCATGTTTACTTTTGCCGGCTTTATGCCTTTTGGCAATCTGCTCGCCGGAGCCCTTTCGCAGGCCTGGGGGGTTTCTTTTACCATCATGATCAGCGGTATTATCTGCGCCGCCTTCTTTATAATTATAAATACACTATGCCCAGAGATAAGAAATATATAGTAAAGTTTTGTTTGATTTTTCCTAAAATAGTATTAGAATAATTCATATGATAAAACTTGTCCTCGCCATCTACCTAAATTTGACAGTAAGGTAAATGGCAAGGATTAATTCGCGCATATAACTTACGTTGCGCTTCGCGCTGCCGTAAGTTATGCGCTCATTAAAAGGGGGTGAAAAAGTTATGAAAAAAAACGCATTTATCATTTTAGCATTAGTATTGACCGTTTATTTAGTTGGTTGCGGTAAAAAAGAAGTGGCTATGGAAGAATCGCAGGAACCAATGTCAATGGAGTCATTAAGTACGGTTACTACCGAGACTAAGGCAGTTCCTGATGCTAAGACTCAGGCTACTCAGGTCGCACCGGCAGTAGAGGTAACCACGGCACCGGCAAAATTAGAGCCTTTACCGCCATCAGGTCCTTATAAGCCTACAGCTCAGGAGATACAGACCGCATTGAAGAACGCGGGTTTCTATAGTGGGGCAATTGATGGTAAGTCCGGCCCTATGACCAAAAAGGCTATTGAGGAGTTTCAAAAAGCAAACGGCCTCAAGGCAGATGGCAAGGTAGGGACTAAAACCTGGTCCATATTGAGCAATCACTTGAATCCTCCGGTTGAAGCTAAGCCCAAGAAAAGATAAAAGAGCTTAGTTAAGATTTTACCCCGCACTTTTCTTTAAGTGCGGGGTTTTTTTGTAGGCTCATAGTCTTGAAAAATACCCGTTTTTATTGTATACTTTATATGGCCGATAAAGGCGAACCCCGAGAAATTGGGGGGCGCAAAGCCTCAGGCCTAAACCCAGAGTTCTGGGCATGGTAGCTGGGTTGCCGAAGGTAAGGCGATACCAGGTCCGCCTGCCTTTATCGGCAGTAAATTTTAAAGGTCCCAACAAAATGTTGGGATTTTTTATTTTCGGGTGATATAATAACTGAAGCCACAACTTACGGAAGCGATAGCGAAGTAAGTTGTTTGGCTGAAGTTATCCCCCCTTCATTTTTCACAAGGAAGCAGGGGGGATTAATCCGCTTACGTTAACTATGTTAGAGTTTCCTAAAGGTTTTTTATGGGGGGCAGCGACTTCCGCGCACCAGGTTGAGGGTAATAATATAAATAGCGACTGGTGGGAATGGGAAAAAAGAGCGGGGTTAGCGCAAATCTCAGGCCAGGCCTGCCGTCATTACCAACTTTACAAGGAAGATTTTGCCTTGGCCAGCCAACTCAATCACAACGCCCACCGTTTATCTATTGAATGGAGCCGCATTGAGCCTGAAGAAGGCCGGTTTATAGAAGAAGAAATAAACCACTACCTGGAAGTTATCCTCTCCCTGAAACAGCTTAATATAGAACCGGTTGTTACCCTGCATCACTTTACCAATCCTTTGTGGCTGGCTAAATTGTCCGGCTGGCAGAGCGAAAAAATAGAGGCGTATTTCCTGCGCTATGTAGAGAAAGTGGTAGGGGCCCTGTGCGATAAAGTCAACTATTGGGTGACCATAAATGAACCCATGGTCTATACCTATTATTCCTATATCCTGGGCAGCTGGCCTCCGCAGGAAAAGTCTTTGCTAAAGGCCAAAAAGGTAATAGATAATATGGCAAATTCACACATCAAGGCCTACAGGCTTATCCACGACATTTACCATAGAAAAAAATTGCCTTCTCCCTCCGTCAGCATCGCCCATAATATGCAGGCGTTTGTGCCCTGCAACCCGGCTTTAAAGAACAGGCTTGCCGTTTACCTGAGGGATAAGTTATTTAACCGCGATTTTATAGAGAAGCTTATCGGGAATAATGCTCTTGATTTTGTAGGCCTCAATTATTACACCAGGGGTTTGATAGAGGTAGAAGGTTGGGGTTTAAAGAATCTGCTGATGGATGTATGCGAGAATGGCCACGACCAGCTTAAGAAAAATACTATGGGTTGGGATATATACCCGCAGGGAATATACGATTTGCTCTTGAAGCTCAAAAAGTATAACCTTCCGGTATTTATCTTGGAAAATGGAATTTGCGTTGATAATGACAATACCAGGTGGGATTATATATATGAACATCTGAAAAATGTCCACCTTGCTATGGGGCAGGGGGTGAAAGTCTTGGGCTACATCTATTGGTCGCTGATGGATAATTTCGAGTGGGATAAAGGTTTTACCCCGCGTTTCGGCCTGATTGAAGTGGATTACAATACATATAAGCGGACCGTCAGAGAAAGCGCCAGGAAATTTTCTTTAATCTGCAAGACTAACCAGCTTAACTAAAATGGAAGTGATTAATAAAGATTCTATATTGCAGGAGATTCCTTTATTCGCCGGATTAAACGGGGAAGAGATAGGGCTTATCAAGGAAAGAAGCAGCTTTGTAGAGTATAAAAAAGGGCAGGTGGTTTACCAGGAAGCCTCTCCTCCGGACGCCTTTTATTGTATCATATTAGGCAGGATCCTGGTGTATATCAAGGACGAGAATGACAACCAGATTGACCTGGAATACCTGCATCGGGGAAAATACTTTGGAATTATTTCGCTTCTGACCGGGGACCCCCATTCCGTGACCGCCAGGGCCATAAATGACAGCTTGCTCCTGGTGATCAAAAACGAAGATTTCTGTTTTATCCTGAATAAAATCCCCAGGCTGGCAATAGACTTGAGCCTGACTTTATCCCGCCGCCTGAAAAACAGGGATATCCACCGTAAAACAATCTTTGAAAGCACCATCATCTCCGTATTCAGCTCTTATTCTCAGGCGGGTAAGACTATATACGCGCTTAATCTGGCCCTGGGCATAAAGAGAGAGACCCGTAAGTCGGTGGTCATATTAGATATATGCCCTAAAGATAAAGCCCACAGTTTACCGCAGAGGTTGAATATAAAAAGCGATTATCCGGTTTGTGACCTTTCCGCTTCCTGCCTGGATAACGCCAGGTTAAAAAAAGACTTTAGCGTAAAAAATATCTTCGGCATAGATTTGATTTGTCTATGGTATGACCCGGAAGATGACTCCTGCATAAAAAACTTAGTTGATTTCCTGTGCCTCCTGGTCAACGATTACCATTATATATTCCTGGACCTCCCTGCTCTTATGGACCGTTTTGTTTTTACGATATTGAACCAGTCGGATTTTATCCATATATTGACCAGCCCGGAGACCATAGATTTAAAGAGGACGCACCATCTTATAGAAAGGCTAAAATCGGAATTTCTTTTCCAAGAGGATAAAATCAAAGTTGTTATAAACGAATATAAGTTTTCTAAATTGACATCCGAACAGCAGACGGGATTGCTGGATCACCCTATATTTGCCACTTTACCCAAGAGCACGGAATTCTGGGCATCCGACAGGTTAGTCCTGGATGAGCTGGATTCTGAGTATGCCAAGGCCATAAGAAGGGTTTCCCGCCAGGTCGGCGATTGTTATGTGGGGTTAGCGCTGGGGGTGGGGGTGGGGTACGGGTTTTGCCATATCGGGGTATTGAAAGTAATAGAGGAAGAAAAAATCCCCATTGATGTTATCTGTGGTTCCAGTATCGGGGCGCTTATCGCCAGCCTCTGGGTGACCGGCCGCTCCAGCAGCGAAATACTGGAGATTGCCAGGGAATTCAAAGAGCCGAAATATATCTGGAGCATGATAGACCTGACTTTCCCTCTGTTGGGATTTATAAAGGGCAACAAGCTTTATAATTTCTTAAAGAGATACCTGGGCAACAAAACATTCTATGACGTAAAGCTTCCTATAAAGATTATTGCCAGCGATTTGAGAAGGAAAGAGCCGAAAGTTTTGGACAAAGGCCTGCTTGTAGACGCGATCATGGCAAGCTGCGCCATGCCTGGAGTCTTCAGGCCTTTTAAATTTAAGGAAGAACCGCTTCTTGACGGGGGGGTGATTAACCCTTTGCCGACAGAGCCATTGTTAAAAATGGGGGTGAAAAAGATAATCGCCGTCAATGTGACGCCTTCCAGGGAGGATATATTGAGGCAATATGAAAAATTAAAAGAGCAGTTTGCCATGGAAGTGCCCGGCGCGTTAAAAAGAAAAGGATGGTTTAGCCTCAAGCAATATTTTAGGGACAGCCTGAAAAGCAATATATTGGAGATCATATTCAGCAGCATCGAGTTGATGCAGTCAGAGATGGCAAAGAAAGAGGCGATGTTGGCGGATGTAGTGCTGCATCCTGATACTTCGGGGTTGCATTGGCTGGAGCTGCATAAGGCAAAGGAATTTGCCAAGAGGGGCGAAGACGAAGCCCGCAAGAACCTGGATAAAATCTGGCAGGTTATAAACGAATAAAAAGGAGGCATGATGGGAAAGCTGGGGGGGAATTTAAAAATATTACTGGTACTTTTAGTTTTATCAGCCGGTTGCGCAAATATTAAAGAGGGAGCCAAGGGGTTCGCCGGCGTCTCCACGAAGGCCATTGAGGATAACCGCAAGAGTGCTTTGGTCAAAACGTTTAATTATGGGTACGTTATCTGCTATAATAAAGCTTTGAAGTCTTTGAAAAATATGGGGACTTATAAGTACGCCGAGGATAAAAACAAAAAATTGGTTGCGGTATATATTTCCCCGGAAGATACTACTGCGGTGGGGCTCTTTTTTAAAGAACTGGACGCAAACACCACTCAGATTGAAGTATCTTCGCCGAGTACTTACGGTAAAGAATTGATTGCCACAAAATTATTCACGGCTTTAGACAAGGCCCTCCAGGGCAAAGATGAGGAAGAGGAAACCAATGGAAAAAAAGAAGACAAAAAAGGTAAATGAGTTTATTAAAGAGTGCCATCATGTCGCCAGGAAAAAAGGCTGGTGGAAAGAAGAGCGTAACGACGGCGAGATAATTGCGCTTATGCATTCGGAGCTTTCCGAGGCCCTTGAGGCAATGCGTAATCACGGCAAAAAGGAAGATATCGCCGAAGAGCTGGCGGATTGCTGTATCCGCATATTTGATTATTGCGGAGCAAGGAAGATCGATTTAGAAAAAGCCCTTCTGAAAAAAATAGAATACAATAAGACCCGCCCTTATCGTCATGGCAAGAAATTTTAAGTGAGGACATAGGTTATGCGCTCATTAAAAAGGAGGAAGTTATGCCGTATGACAGCAGTTTAGATGAACAGTTATTTTCCAAATTCTGGGAGAATGAAGCAGGTAAGGTAGTGGTAAGTGTTTATTCTTATAATAATGGGCCTAAGAAGCTGCAGATTGTAAGAGAGATTAAAGACAGAAACGGGGAATTTAGTTTTGCCAAGCTCGGCAGATTGACTAAAGATGAATTGACCGGAGTTTTACCTTTGATTCAGGAAGCTTTAAGTGTTATGTAAAAATGCTGGCCGATTTGAAGGTCCATCTAAAGGGTAAAGTTGTTATTTTAGGTATTGGGAATACCCTGCGCAGCGATGATGGAATAGGCTCTATTTTAGCCTCCCGCCTTAAAGATAAAGTCTCCTATCTTGTTTATGATGCAGGCCAGTCTCCTGAAAATTACCTGGGAAAAATTGTCAGCGAAAAACCGGATAGTGTTATTATTATTGACGCGGTTGATCTTGGCGGCCAACCCGGCGAATTCAGGATAATTGACGCAAAAGGCTTAAAAACCGCTAATTTATTTTCTACCCATAATGCTTCGATCCTTTTGACGATTAACTACTTGAAAAATAATTTAAAGCTGGATATAATAATTTTAATTATTCAGCCGAAAAGTATCGCTTTCGGGGATGCTTTAAGCCCGGAAATCACTAAAACGCTGTATAAATTAGAGGATTGGTTTGGTAAAACAGGGAAAAAAGAGGGATAACTGGGGTTCGCGATTAGGAATCATCATGGCGGTGGTCGGTTCTGCCATCGGCTTGGGTAATTTTCTGCGTTTTCCCGCCAAGGCCGCTACCAATGGCGGCGGCGCTTTTATGATCCCCTATTTTGTGTCTTTATTCCTGTTGGGTATACCGCTGATGTGGATTGAGTGGACCTTGGGCCGTTATGGCGGCGGCTTTGAGCATGGCACAGCCCCCGGGATATTCCACAGTATCTGGCAGAAAAACCGCTTTATTAAATACTTTGGGGTAATCGGTATTTTCGGGCCGCTGGTCATATTTATCTACTACACTTTTATTGAATCCTGGACCCTGGCATATAGTTTTTTTGCCCTTACTGGCAACTATAGCGCGATAACCGAGCAGTCGGCAATGCAAAGTTTCCTGAGGGGTTTTCAAGGGCTGGAACATAACCAGTATTTTAACGGGCTGGGTACTGCCTATATATTTTTTCTGATTACCTTTGCCTTAAATATCTGGGTGATTTATTACGGAATAAAAGGCGGGATAGAGAAACTTTGCAAGTGGGCGATGCCGCTTTTATTCCTGTTCGGGCTGATACTTTTATTCAGGGTTGTAACTTTGGGCACTCCGGATTTGAGCCGGCCGGAATGGAATATTTCTAACGGGTTTGGGTTTCTTTGGAACCCAAACTTTCAAGCACTTAAGTCAGCGAAAGTTTGGCTTGAGGCAGCTGGACAGATATTTTTTACTTTGAGCGTGGGTATCGGAGTCATCCTTACTTATGCCAGTTACCTTTCTAAAGGCGACGACGTGGTGCTTTCCGGGCTTACCGCCGCAAGCACCAATGAAGTTGCCGAGGTTATTTTAGGCGGCAGTATTGTAATCCCGGCGGCATTTGTTTTTTTCGGCCAGGCAGATTTACAGGCAATCGCCCGTTCAGGGGTATTTAATCTAGGTTTTGTGACTATGCCTTTAGTTTTGAATAAGTTGCCCATGGCCGCGATATTCGGGTTCCTCTGGTTCTTTTTGTTATTTTTGGCGGGGATAACTTCCTCGGTGTCGCTGGCACAGCCGGCCATAGCATTCCTGGAGGATGAGTTTGATATTAATAGGAAAAAAGCGGTATCAATATTCGGCGCAGTTTCCTTTTTGCTTTGCCAGCCGGCGATTTTTTTCTTGGGCAGAGGAGTGGTCGATGAATTGGATTTCTGGGGAGGGACTTTTTTTCTGGTTCTTTTTGCCACCATTGAAACCATTCTTTTTGTCTGGGTATTCGGGATGGATAATGCCTGGGATGAGATACATAAAGGCGCGGATATGCAAATACCAAAGGTATATAAATTTATTATCAAATACATCACTCCCCTGTTTTTATTTATTATTTTAGGCATGTGGTTCTGGCAGGAATGGCTGCCGGTAATATTTATGAAGAATGTATCTGGCGCTAACCAGCCGTTTATTGTGGCTACAAGGATAGGCCTGGCAGCAATATTTTTAATTTTGGCAGTTTTAGTAAAAATTGCCTGGCGGAAGAAAAAATTACAGGGAGAAAGAATCAGATGAATTTTGGTGGTTGGGTCTTTTTAACCGTTTCTTGGGGGTTAATTATAGGGCTTGCCACTTTCTGTTTTATTAAAGTATTTTCAAAAAAGGAAGTGAAATGAATAAAATAACCTTGTATTTTCTGGGTGTTCTTTTCTTGTCCTGCAGTTGTTTAGGCTGCCTGCCTTTGGTGCTCGGCGGGGCAGCAGGGGCCTTGGGTGCTTACGCGGTCACTAAAGATACTATCCAGGGCGAAACAGATAAACCCTACGACAATCTTTGGAATGCGGCTGTTACAGTGAGCAGGATACGCGGCACGATAAAAAACGAGGATAGCCTTAAGGGGACGATCGAGTTAGAGGTTGAATCAGGGCATATCTGGATCAGCTTAACTAGGCTTACCCGGGCCACTACAAGGCTGAAGATCGCCGCGCGCAAATACCACCTGCCTGATTTAGGCCTGGCCCAGGAAATATTCGTGAAGATTATGGAGGAAGTAAAATGAGCAACCTGGCGAATTTTATTACTTTTTTGAGCCTTATCTGTGGTTTTGCCTCGGTTATATTTTCGTTAGAAAACCATTTTACTTTTGCCTCCTGGGCAATACTATTATCGGTTATTTTTGACGGTTTAGACGGCCAGGTCGCAAAAAGAAAAGCCGTAGCCAGCGAGTTTGGCAAAGAATTGGATTCATTGGTGGATGTGGTTAGTTTCGGTATCGCTCCCGCTCTCCTGGGATATCTTTTTGTTTATAAGGAATTTTATTTCTGGGCGACCTTGACCTTATTTGCTTACCTTATTTGCAGCATAGCCCGGCTGGCAAAATATAATATTACTCCCAAGGAAAAAATGGTACATTATTTCTACGGCCTGCCTACCACTGCCAGCGGCGGCATACTGGCTTCTTTTATTTTGATATATAGAAGGTATACCCAATTTCCGCCTCCATTTATATTTTTATTGTTGGTTTTATTGGTGACGGTGCTTATGGTCTCGGGAATAAAGTATTTAAATCTTGAGGGATTTAGGCGGGTATTCAAAAAATCCGCGGCGCCATTTTTACTTGCTATATTAGTTGCGTTGTTAGTTGTATTCGTTTTTTATTTTATCACAACTGTCTTTTTGCCGGAGCTTGCGATTTTTACGCTTTTTGCTTTATATTTGATATTTTCTCCTTTAATTATTAAGAAATTCGTGTAGAATATATAAACCTGGCAATTAAGCTAAAGATTTAGCCGAGGTAGCTCTCCTGCTTCGAGGGCTATGCAGGATTCACCTGGATAAAATATTTAGCCGAGGTAGCTCAGTGGTAGAGCGCGGCCCTGAAAAGGCCGGCGTGGGGGGTCCGATTCCCTCCCTCGGCACCATATAGAAAGAGAGGGTTTTCATAACCCTCTCTTTTTGTTTTTATTGTTTTTAATTAAGTGGTATAATTATCGCCATGGTCTTTAACGGTTTATTCATCATTTTAGCAGTCGTGCTGTTCGCCCCATTCTTAGTCAAGAGAGTTGAGGAGAACCTTGAGGTTTTTCTCTTTGTGATGGGTTGTATCGCAGTCACAATCACAACTCAGTGGAGCGCAGCCTTAATAGAAGAAGCCCTGGTTGAGCCGATAAAGATAACCCTGGCGGTCTTTATCGCCGGTTTTTTATTTAAGTTCTTTCAGAAATCAATTGCGCACAACGTGAATAAAATCGCTGATGCGATTGGCCTGAAGCTGTTAGTTTTTTTAATAATAGCCATGCTTGGGTTTTTATCAAGCGTTATCACTGCTATCATCGCCGCACTTTTCCTGGTTGAAATAATTACCTGCCTTACGCTGGATAGAAAGAATGAGATTAAGTTGGTAGTGCTTGCCTGTTTCTCTATAGGCCTTGGCGCGGCCTTGACGCCAATAGGAGAGCCGCTTTCAACTATAGTTATAGCCAAGCTTAGGCCAGAGCCGTATCAGGCCGACTTCTTTTTCTTGTTCAGGCATTTATGGCAATACGTAATACCGGGAGTTATTGCGTTTGGTGTCTTAGGTTTTATTATGATGCCGGCCAAGCGTCAGAAAAATCACGGTTTGACGAGAGGCAAAGAAGAGAATATAAAAGATATATCTATAAGGACTGGAAAGGTGTATCTTTTTATTATGGCGCTTATTTTCCTGGGTAAGGGTTTTAAGCCGATAATCGATGCCTATATATCAAAGATACCATATCAAGGCTTGTATTGGTTGAATATGATTTCGGCTATACTTGATAACGCTACTCTTGCCGCTGCAGAAATAGGTCCGAGCATGGGCCTCCTTCAGATAAAATCAGCCCTCTTGGGGCTCTTAATAGCCGGGGGCATGCTCATCCCCGGAAATATCCCGAATATAATTTGCGCGGGAAAACTCAAAATAAAAAGCTCTGAATGGGCTAAATTCGGCGTCCCGTTGGGCCTGGCGGTTATGGCGGTGTGCTTTCTCTTATTAATGTTGGCCTAGCCTTTCTTCGTACCCCATCTTTTTTAAAAAATCAGTAAAAATTTTGGAATAAATCCGGTATTTCGGCGTCTAATCTATGGAAAACCAAATGAATGCAGACAACTATTATATAGAGGAATTCCTTGCTGGTAGGTCGCAGGGTTTTGATGCGCTGGTAAAAAAGTATCAAAACAATATCCTGAATATCGTTTATTCGCTTATCGGGCAGGATAGGGAAAGCGAGGATATAGCGCAGGAGGTATTTTTGAAGGTTTACCATAATTTAAAATCATTCCGGAAGCAAAGCCAGTTTTCAACCTGGCTTTACCGGATCACAGTAAATACCACTTACGATTTCTTGCGTAGAAGAAAAAACTTGGTGAGTGATGATGCCGCCCTTGAGGCTGGCTCTATTGTTCGCGGCATCCCTCAGGAGGCATTATTAACGAAGGAGAGAGATATAATGGTCCGTAAGGCCTTAAAGAGTGTGCCTATTAAATACAGGACGACGCTAGTGCTTAAGGATGTTGAAGGGTTAAGTTATGCGGAGATATCCAAGGTTTTATCATGCAGTATTGGGACGGTGGAATCAAGGATTTATCGTGCCAGGCAATTTCTAAAAGCTGAGTTATTAAGGTTTGGAGGGGAGTTGATATGAAAGAATGTGCGAGAATAAGAAAATTACTGTCCCGGTATCTTGATAATGAATTAGCCAAAGCCCATGACTTCCGGGTCAAGAAGCACCTGGACAGCTGCCTTGCCTGTCGGAAGGAATTATTAGAACTTTCCCGGATTAAGGAAATGGTTTTACAACAGGAACGAAAATCCCTGCCTCAGGAGTATCTTGTTTCCCGTTTATGGAAGAGGATTTCGCAGGAAAATGATAAGAGGGAAAAAGTTTCGTGGTTAACCGGTATGGAGGAGCTTTCGCGCAGGCTCATATCCATTCCTGTTGCCGCTGTGGCGTTGTCAATAATCTTTCTATTTTTATGTCTTAGGCAGCCGGTCAGTGAATATTCGTTAGAGGAGCATATATTGAGCGGGACCCAGGCTACAGCTGAAACCGCTCTAAGTTTAATATTAAAAGTACAAAATTAAAGGGGGGTGGTTAGCATGAATAAGAGTTCAGTATATTTAGCGATATTCGCGGCCCTATGTGTTTTAGCGGGAGTATTAACCGGGGCTAGCATAACTAGAAGGGCAAGCCTGCCAGGTGATTGGCCGGGAAGGCCGAGTTTCGCAGAAAAGGCACAGCGTTTTATGGGCTACGAGAGGGGGATTGGAGAAAGGATGTTTGGCGGCGGTCCAGTTGAGATGCTGGCATCCAGGTTAAAACTTAATCCGGACCAGAAAGCAAAAGTCGCTATTGTTTTAGAGAAGATGCGCAAAGATATTGATGAAGTAGGCAGGAACGTACGCAGTGCTATTTCTGATATAAAGGACAAAAGCGATAAACAGATTATGAATGTTCTTACTCCGGAGCAACAAAAGGAATTTAAGGCGTTGCAGAAGGAATTTGAAAAGGGTAGGCCAAGATTTCCGGAGGGGGAGCGCGGCGGGCCGCCAGGAGAGCATGGGCCGTATCCGCCAGGAGAACCGTTAGCGCCTCGGGAGTAAGTAAATATTATTCAGGAAGTCGTCTAAACAGCATAATAGCGGAGGAGGAAATGAGGATCTCGGTTATTTCTAGAAGGTTTTGCCTGGGGTTATGCGTTAGTTTGGCTATTTTTATACAGACGGCAAACGCCTTTGCCCGCCCTGAGATGGGTGGCCCGGAGAGGCCACGCAGGGGGCCGGAAGAAATTGTTGTAGGGCATGAGAGATACCGTTATCACGACGGCAGATTTTTTATGCCGGTATTATTCGGCCTGTTTGAGGTACTTGTTGATAATCCTCCGGTAGGAGCGGTTGTTACGGTACTGCCGATAGGGCATAGGACTGTTTTGATCGGGGGAACTACTTACTATTATTATGACAACATCTACTATACGGCTTGTCCTTCCGGATATGTCGTTGTCCCGGCTCCTTCTTTAGGAAACCCGAATACTTTGATTGTTTATACTGCCGCGCAACCTCAAAAAATATCCGGCGAAGCGATAACGATTAATATTCCTAATTCAAATGGGAGCTATACTCCAGTAACGCTGGTTAAGCAGAAAGATGGCTATATAGGCCCCCAGGGAGAATATTATCCGGGGCATCCGAATATTGACCAACTAAAAGTCCTGTATGGGAAATAACAAAACTGCCTGCCGCAGAAGAATATCCGGCATGGTTTTTGTAGTGAAAATATTCCTATGGTATAAAATCTTTATGTATGTGGTATATTTTGTCACTGGGGTTTCCGTACTATTGGCAGCTTTATTGTTTATTTTTAAAAAATATTTTGCGGCATAATATCCGGAAGGAGGAAGAAAATGAAATTCTTGAGTAAATTGTGGTTGTTCATTATTATTTTAATCGGGGGAATATTTATCATAGTAAGCCTTACTTTCGCACAAGAAGGGCAGCCGCCGTCACCGCCTTCAGCCAGTGACATCGTAGCCAAGATGAAACAAGAGCTTAATTTGAGCGATGAACAGGCCAGCCAAGTAATTCCCGTTATCCAAGAAGAGATTCAGGAGATGCAGACGATTATGGAACAGGCTAGAAATCAGGGGGTGAGCCGGGAAGCGATGCTGAGTCAAATGGAATCATTGCATAAGAATACGGAATCAAAGCTTTCACAGTACCTGACTGAAGATCAATTGACACAATGGAAAAACAGGCGGCAACAGCCTTCGCGGAGAGGCGGTAATAAAGACGCTCCTTCCGAAAAAAATAACCAGACTGAAGGAGAATAAGCATGCAAGCCATATTGGGAAGTAAGCTTTATGGTGAAGTATCTATTAACAAGGATGGTGAATTCATCGTCCCTCCTGAATTATGCAAGGCATTGAATATTAAGCCGGGAGACTGGTTGATAGTGCTTGCCGTTCCCGACGAAAAATTCATCGGATTTATACCTTCAAGTGATTTTGTTGAATTTTTGAAACGCGCATCAGAGGCTACCTCTAAGGCCAGTGAGTGAGGAAAGCGGCTTGACAAAGGCAAAATAATATGGTATATATATAAATAATAAGATACAAAGGTGTATTAAAGATAATGCAACAAAGGCGTTCCAAAAGAACGTCTATTATTTTTGATTACCTACAAATGCTTAGTCCCGTAAAAGGGAGCGGGGGAACCAGGATTGGTCTTCTAGAAAGATCTTGGGGCGAATATCTGATTTATCAGATTAGGGTTTCTCAACCCAAGCCCGACAGCTAACCTCGTCAGCCAATTTTAGAGAGAACACACCAGAGAAAGCGTTCTCTGGTTTTTGTTTCAGGAGGAAACACGCCCGCCGTTCCGATACGGCGGGGTGTCTATTATTGAGAGGCTGATGGATATTCTATTTGTGGCTGTTATATTGGGTTTAGCTATAACTTCTTTCGCGTTCATTATCCTTTGTAGTAAGGTATAGGGGGATTATCGCATGCCAGTTATTTATTGGATTGGTGGTATTGTTTCATTGTTTTTGCTGATTTATCTTTTGATCGCCCTTCTTAAGCCGGAGATCTTTTAATGAATTTTAATAATTTTATTCAAATATCTATTTACTTAGCAGTGTTGCTTCTTTTGGTTAAGCCGTTGGGTACTTATATGGCGCGCGTTTATGAAGGTAAACCCAGCGGTTTAAATGTTTGGTTTGGTTGGTTAGAGAGGCTGATCTATCGGCTTACAGGGATTAATCCTGAAACAATGATGTCCTGGAAAACCTATGCCGTGGCAGTAATGTTGTTTAATATAATAGGTATAGTTGTAGTATATGCCATCCAGCGCCTTCAAGCACATCTTCCTTTAAATCCGATGTCTATGCCGGCTGTAAGTCCGGACCTTTCGTTCAATACGGCCGTAAGTTTTGCAACTAATACGAATTGGCAAAGTTACAGCGGTGAAACAACTTTGAGCTATTTTACGCAGATGCTGGGGCTAACTGTACAAAACTTTGTTTCTGCCGGGACAGGGATGGCGATTCTCGTAGCTTCGATCAGGGGATTTATCCAAAAGCAGGCAGAGACAATCGGTAACTTTTGGGTAGATTTGGTCAGATCGGTACTCTATATTTTAATCCCCCTGGCATTAATTCTGTCCTTTATTTTAGTTTCCCAGGGGGTGGTTCAGACTTTTAAACCTAGCGTAAAAGTAGCCTTGCTTGAGGTTTCCAAAGATACAGATGGAAAATCTGTTTCAAAGCAGAATATTGCCTTAGGTCCGGCTGCATCCCAAATAGCGATTAAACAATTAGGAACCAACGGAGGGGGATTTTTTAATGTCAATTCTGCCCACCCCCTTGAAAACCCCACGCCTTTGTCAAATTTTCTGGAAGTTTTGGGCATACTTTTAATAGCCGCCGCATTATGCTACACATTCGGGTATATGGTTAGAGACCGCCGGCAGGGTTGGGCCTTGTTAATTGCGATGTTGATTATTTTTATTCCTTGTCTATGGGCATGCACTCACTTTGAGCAAAAAGGTAATCCCCTGTTTAATAGTCTCGGAATCGATCAAAATTACTCAGTATCTCAGGTGGGCGGCAATATGGAGGGGAAAGAAGCGCGTTTTGGTATTGTAAACTCGGCGATATGGGTAACGGCTACCACCGCCGCTTCTAATGGTTCGGTAAATTCAATGCATGATTCTTATATGCCCCTGGGTGGATTGATTCCAATGTGGCTTATGCAATTAGGAGAAGTGATCTTTGGCGGAGTTGGTTCAGGCCTTTATGGTATGCTTGCGTTTGTAATTGTCGCTGTTTTTATTTCCGGCCTTATGATTGGCAGGACTCCCGAATATTTAGGTAAGAAAATCGAAAGCTATGAAATGAAGATGGCCGCGCTCATTCTTTTGATCCCGCATATATGTGTGCTCTTAGGAACAGCAATCGCGGTTGTTTTGCCCAAAGCAAAGGCGGCAATCTTAAACCCCGGGGCGCACGGTTTTAGTGAAGTACTTTATGCCTTTACTTCTGCCGGAAACAATAATGGAAGCGCATTCGCTGGATTATCTACTAATAATCCTTTTTATAATATTGCCCAGGGATTAGTTATGTTTTTTGCCAGATACTGGCTTGTCATACCTATGCTTGCCATAGCAGGTTCGCTTTCTAAGAAAAAAATTGTGCCGGTAAGCTCTGGGACGCTGCCTACGCATACGCCGCTTTTTATTATTTTTTTAGTTATGGTTATTTTGATTGTCGGAGCGCTTACATTTTTCCCGGCCTTGGCTTTAGGTCCTATTGTTGAACATCTTATGCTGCATGGTACTGAGGTATTACATGGGTAAATCACATAAAGCAAAATCTTTGTTTGATCCGGCTATTTGCTGGCCGGCAGCTGTCAATTCAATAAAAAAATTAGATCCCCGGCATCAGATTAAAAATCCGGTAATGTTTGTAGTCTTGGTGGGGAGCCTGTTAACTTCGGGTTTATATTTTCAGGCCTTAATTGGGCGCGGGGAAGCCAGGCCTAGTTTTATTTTAGCTATTAGCTTATGGCTATGGTTTACGCTTATTTTTGCTAATTTTGCCGAAGCTATGGCTGAAGGTCGCGGGAAAGCCCAGGCCGAGAGTTTAAGAAAAGCCCGCAAGGATACTATTGCCAAGAAACTTTTAAAGCCAAGTTACGGTTCGGCTCATGAGAAAGTATCCGCTACAACACTTCGAAAAGGGGATATCGTTCTGGTTGAAGCAGGTGATGTAATCCCAATGGATGGAGATGTGATCGAGGGAGTGGCTTCTGTTGACGAAAGCGCCATTACCGGAGAGAGCGCTCCGGTTATACGTGAGAGCGGAGGAGACCGCAGCGCTGTTACCGGCGGAACAAAAGTGCTCTCGGACTGGCTGGTGGTCCGCATCACTTCAAATCCGGGAGAAACATTCCTTGACCATATGATTGCCATGGTTGAAGGAGCAAAAAGGCAAAAAACACCCAATGAAATTGCGCTTAGTATTCTTCTCGCAGTTTTTACGCTTATTTTTCTTTTGGCCACAGCAACGCTATTGCCGTTTTCTCTCTATAGTGTAAACGCAGCAGGTCAAGGCCTTCCTATTACAGTAACGGTATTAGTAGCATTGCTAGTTTGTCTTATCCCGACTACTATCGGAGGATTGTTGTCTGCCATAGGCATCGCTGGCATGGATAGGATGATTCAGGCCAATATCATCGCCACATCGGGCCGGGCAGTAGAAGCATCCGGAGATGTGGATGTATTGCTTTTGGATAAAACCGGGACAATTACGCTTGGCAATAGGCAAGCGGTAGCTTTTATCCCGGCTCAAGGCATTAGTGCTGAAGCGTTGGCTGATGCAGCTCAGCTTGCCTCCTTGTCCGACGAAACTCCCGAAGGAAGAAGTATTGTAGTATTGGCTAAAGAAAAATATAGCATCAGGGAACGCCATATCCATGAGCTCGACGCGCATTTTATTACTTTTTCAGCGCAAACGAGAATGAGCGGAGTGAATTTAGGAGACGGCAGGCAAATCAGAAAAGGTGCGGTTGACGCTATCGAAGATTATGTAAAAAAACTCAATGGTTTATTTCCCGAAGATTTAAAGGCATCTATTGATTTCATATCTAAAAGCGGGGGGACACCCCTGGTTGTCGCAGAACATAATAATGTGCTCGGGGTAATCCAGTTAAAAGATATTGTTAAGGGAGGCATTAAAGAACGTTTTGCCGAACTTCGGCGCATGGGTATTAAAACCGTGATGATTACAGGAGACAATCCTTTGACTGCCGCAGCAATTGCCGCGGAAGCCGGTATGGATGATTTTTTGGCGCAAGCCACGCCTGAAGCCAAGCTTAAATATATACGTCAGATGCAGGAAGGGGGCAGGCTGGTTGCTATGACTGGCGACGGTACAAATGACGCTCCTGCCCTTGCCCAGGCTGATGTAGCTGTTGCTATGAATACCGGCACACAGGCCGCAAAAGAAGCCGGGAATATGGTTGATCTGGATTCTAATCCCACCAAGCTTATTGAGATTGTTGAAATCGGCAAGCAGCTCCTGATGACGCGCGGTTCGCTCACGACGTTTAGCATTGCTAACGATGTCTCTAAATACTTTGCTATTATACCGGCTGCCTTTGTAGGAACATATCCGGCTCTGGGGGCCCTTAATATCATGCATTTGGCTACGCCTGAGAGCGCGGTTTTGTCCGCGGTCATATTTAACGCGCTTATTATCATATTTCTTATTCCTTTGGCATTAAAAGGCATTCATTATAAGCCGTTGCCGGCAAGCCAGCTCTTACGTGATAATCTGTTTATTTATGGAATAGGCGGAATTATTACGCCATTTATAGGGATAAAATTGATTGATATGGTTTTGGTGGCATTGCATTTAGTTTGATGAGGATATATATGTTTAGAGGACAAATAAAACAAGCGATCCTAATCTTTATAGTTTTGTCTGTAATCACGGGAATTATTTATCCATTTTTTATTACCGGGATTGCTCAAGTATTTTTTCCAAGCCAAGCTAATGGCAGTTTAATCTACCGGAACGGTAAGGCGGTTGGCTCAATCCTTATCGGCCAGACCTTTAATGATCCCAGGTATTTTTGGGGCCGTATTTCAGCGACATCGCCTGTTTCTTTTAACGCAGCATCTTCGTCAGGCTCAAATTTAGGGCCGTCTAATCCAGCATTGCTTGTGGCGGTGAAAGCACGCATTAAAACTTTAAGGTTAGCCGATCCTGATAATAAAAGCCCTATACCGGTAGATTTAGTTACTTCATCAGCAAGCGGGTTGGATCCGCATATTAGTTTAGCGGCAGCATATTATCAGGCTGGGCGTATTGCACGTATTAGAGGATTATCGCAAGATAGCATTAAAATCCTTATCGCTAAGCATACTTCCGGGCGTTTATTTGGATTTATAGGGGAGCCGGTTGTAAATGTGCTGCAACTTAATTTAGCGTTAGATGCGTATAAGAAATGAATAACATAGGTATATTTTATGAGGTATAATTAAACTTATGGAAAGACCGGATCCGGATGCAATTTTAGCGAAAGTTAAAGCTGAAGAGAGCCAGCGCGGTAAGCTTAAGATTTTCTTTGGAGCAGTGGCAGGCGTGGGTAAAACTTATACCATGCTTGAAGCAGCCCGCTTACGAAAAAAAGAAGGCGTTGATGTTGTGGTCGGATACGCAGAAACTCATAAACGCGTTGAGACTGAAGCGCTTTTAGAAGGCCTGGAAATACTCCCGCCTAAAATTATCTCTTATAAAAATGTTCAGTTACGCGAATTCGATATTGACGCTAGTCTTAAGAGGAAACCAAAACTTATCTTGGTAGATGAATTAGCGCATACAAATGCTCCCGGTTCTCGTCATCCAAAGCGTTGGCAAGACGTTCAAGAACTTCTTGATCAAGGTATTGATGTATATACTACCTTAAATGTCCAGCATTGCGAAAGCGCGAATGATATAGTCGCTCAGGTGACCGGGGTCGTGGTACGCGAAACAGTGCCTGATACGTTTATCGAACAGGTGGATGAAATAGAGTTAGTAGATCTTCCTACTGAAGAACTTCTCAAGCGATTAAAAGAGGGAAAGGTATACCTCGGCGAACAAGCTCAGGCGGCAACAGAGCATTTTTTTCAACCGGGGAATTTAATCGCCTTGCGCCAGTTAGCCCTGCGTTACACAGAACGCAATGTAGATACTAAATTGATGTCATATAAAAAGGAGCACTCGGTTTCAAAAGTTTGGAAGGTCAGAGATAGATTTTTGGTATGTATAAGCCCAAGTCCCTCTGCGATGGGATTAATCAGGGCCGGTAAGCGTATTGCTTTAGATTTGGGAGTAGAGTGGATCGTGGCATACGTAGAACCCTTGGTGGAGTTGCAGCCGGAAGATAAAGGCAGGGTGTCCGAGATGCTTAATTTTGCGGAAAAATTGGGCGCTCAAGTAGTTACGCTTAGCGGCCAGGATATCGCAGAGACATTAATTTCATACGCCCGCTCAAAGAATGTAACAAAGATAATCATTGGAAAGCCCGGAAAACCAAAGCTGAGGGAATTGATCTTCGGATCGATATTTGACAAATTAGCCCGCAAATGCCAGGACATCGACCTGTATTTGTTGAGCGGAGATATCCAGGGGCAGCCGGTTAAATTTAGACCGCCTACCCTGACTTCTTTCTCTTGGAAAAATCTCGGGCTGGCTATCGGCATTATTATTATTTGTTCTTTAGTTGACTGGGCTCTGTCTTCATTCCGCCTATCGTCAGTTAATCTGATCATGATTTACCTCCTCGGCGTAACCTGGATTGCTTTCCGGTATGGCCGCCGGATATCAATGATAGCATCGCTTTTAAGCGTCTTATCCTTTGATTTCTTTTTTGTGCCGCCGTATTTTACCTTTGCGGTAGGGCATGTTGAGTACGTTTTTACCTTTATAGTGATGCTGGGTGTTGGTTTTATGATAGCGCAGTTAACCGGCCAGCTTAAACGTCAAACTGTTGCCATGATACTGCGTGAAGACCGGGCTAAAACGCTTTATGCTTTAAGCCGCGAGCTTTCAAAAAGTTCTTATTCCAATGAGTTGTTTAAGATTGCTCTTTTGCACACCGAAGATTTTTTTAAGTGTAGAGCGGTTATTTTTGTGCCGGATAAAAATAAGAGGCTGGAAGCGCGGTTTGGCGAAGCTGCGCAATTAGCGCTGGATTCAAATGAGATCGCTGTTGCGCAGTGGGTATTTGAGCATAAGAAATCCGCAGGCAAGGGTACAGATACTTTACCCGGATCAAGCGGCATGTACTTGCCTTTTACGGGAGCAGAAAAAACAGTGGGGGTTTTGGGAGTTTTCCCGGCTCAAGATAAACAATTTGTTGACCCGGAACAGTTACATATTTTAGAGATGTTCGTTAATCAAACTGCTTTGGCAGTGGAAGGTGCCCAGCTTGCCGCAACAGCTCTTGATGCGGAAGTCAGGATTGAAAATGAACGCCTGCGTAATCTGCTTTTGACTACATTTTCTTCGGGGCTCACTGAACCGTTGACATCTATATCCAAAACAGCTTCGGAATTGTTGAAACCGGAGAGCTTCCATAATGAATCAAAACGCGCAGCATTGATAGAGAAGATGCGCCAAGAAATAGAGCGTTTAAATACCCTTATTGCTGAGTTACCGCAGATAATTGAGTCTGAGAAGTAATATTTCAAGGCCCGTCGGTGTGCGCCTGCTGCGGCAACACCCGACCATATCGGATTGGTCGGTGTGCGCCTGCTGCGCAAAAATAATATTTGTTTAGAGCGATTTTTGCAGTAAAATACATATTAGGTCTTTAAATAAATTCCAATACTGAAAGGGGGCTGGGAAAGATGAAAAAGTTTGTGTTAGCTTTTGTAATTTTCAGCTTATGCTTGGTGCCTTTGTGGGGCAATGTGTTTGCCCAGGAAGAGGCTGCCGAATCCGGCACTGATTGGAAACAAGAAGTTTCCTCTGATATTCAGCAGCTTAAAGAGCAGCGGCAGGGAATTAAACAAAATGCTGAAGCGGCGAAGCAGGAAGAGAAAAATTTACGGGACCAAATCCATCAGGCTGTTCAGTCAGGAGATATGGAGACTGCGAAAAGCTTAAGAGATCAGCTTCACGCGACACATCAAAAGAATATGCAACAGAAACAACAAGATACGCAGGCGCTTAAAGATTCAAGGCAAGATTTAAGGCAGGATACTAAGGCAGCTCGTCAGGAAAATTATAGTACCCAAGAAAATGCATCTGGGGCAGGACAGGGTAATCCTCCAGGGTATAATCCGCCAGGAGCAGGTCCAGGAAATCCTCCTGGCTACAATCCTCCCGGCGCAGGCCCGAGGGCAAGAGACCGGATGGAAGATAAACGCGATAGAAGAGAAGACGTTCGTGATCATAAGGAAGATATTCGCGATAAGCGTGAAGATGTGCGCGATAGGAAAGAGGATGTTCGCGATAAGCGTGAGGATGTTTGGGATGCTAAACATAATCCTCCGCCCGGAACCGAGGCGTATCGCCGGGATAAAATGGAAGATGTTAGAGACCGTAAAGAAGACGTGCGTGACAAGAGAGAAGATGTGGGTGACCGCCAGGAAGACAAGCGTGACAGGAGAGAAGATAAATTTGACAGAAAAGAAGATAGGCGTGATAAGAAAGAAGATGTAAGGGATAAAGGCCCGCGACAGGGACAAGGGGCCAAGTCAGAAATGCAAGGTAAAGCCGCGGCTGGCAATAAAGCTGGCAAGCCTGCAGGAGGTAATAAAGCTACGGTAGCTCCTAAGGCTGGCGGTGGAGGAAAGCGCAGGTAAGATTTTCAAGAATTAATAAAAAACCCCATTCATGGTAAAAGCGAATGGGGTTTTTTATTTGAGCTATGCTATGCCCTGCTAACGTTTGTTGCCTGTTCTCCCTTTGTGCCTTGGCTAACCTCGAAATTAACTTCCTGGCCCTCTTCTAAGGTTTTGTAACCATCTCCTGAGATCGCGCTGTAATGCACAAACACGTCCTTGCCATCCTCGGAAGTTATAAAACCATAGCCCTTTTGATTGCTGAACCACTTAACTTTGCCTTTTGCCATTTCTTAAACTTTCACCCCCTTTAGAATAAAAAAACCGCAAAGCTATTTTATTTACTCTTGCTTTACGGTTTGCTGAAAACTTCCAATTTCTTTATTTCTCCTTGCTGTTTAATTACAGATATAGTATAAAAAATTTTTTGATTTTTGTCAATGGATTTTTGCCTCTTTATAGGCAAAAGGGGCAGGGTTGACTATTATACAAAAGTTGCTATAATGATATGGCATTTTCCGGATTATGCTGGCGTAGCTCAGTTGGTAGAGCGGCGCTTTCGTAAAGCGCGGGTCGGAGGTTCAACTCCTCTCGCCAGCTTTTATTGTTTATATTTTATCTATATGTCTAAATTTACCGAAGTTTTAAAAAACCGTAATTTTTTCCTGCTATGGTTAGGCCAGATAATCTCCCAGTTTGGCGACAGGCTGGGGCAGATGGCTTTGATTGCCCTGGTCTATTCAAGGACTCCGGGTTCTTCATTGCAAATCGCTAAGATCCTTTCTTTTACCATAATCCCGGTGTTCCTGATCGGGCCTATTGCCGGGGTATATGTGGATAGATGGGATAGGCGGCGCACCATGTATGCCTGTGATTTTGTAAGAGCATTGTTGTTATTACTTATACCCGTGGTATTATTTTATACCAAAAACCTGTCTTCTATCTATATCATTATCTTTATCGCCTTTTCATTGGGCCGCTTTTTTGTCCCGGCAAAATTATCGGTAGTCCCGGAATTGGTAGAGAAAAAGGATTTATTGATAGCGAATTCCCTGGTTAATACTACCGGAATGATTGCGGCCATAGCAGGTTTCGGTATAAGCGGTGTGCTGGTGGAGTGGTGGGGGGCAAGAAGCGGATTCTTTATGAACGGCCTGACTTTCTTAGTTTCCGGGTCGCTTATATATTTTATCTGCAAAAAATCATGCCCTTCCCTTAAATTTAAAGAAGTGAGCAAAGAGATAGTCGAGGTGATCAGCAAATCAGTAGCCCAGGAAATCAAAGAAGGATTGTTGTATTTTATGAAAAAAAAGGATATCAGGTTTACCGCCGGCATCATGTTTGCGCTATGGTCGGCCTTGGGGGCTGCCTATGTGGTCCTGATAGTATTTGTGCAGAAAACCCTGCATTCCGCGACTAAGGATTTAGGGCTGTTGATTATGTTCTTAGGGATAGGTTTATTTTTCGGGTCGCTCTGCTACGGCAAGTTTGGGCAACGCCTTTCCCACTACAAGACAATATTTATTTCTTTGATATTAAGCGGCCTGATGCTTACTTGTTTTGCCCTGGTTATCAACCGCTATCCTTATTTTAAGATTGCCGCAGGGCTGTCTTTCCTGCTGGGAGTATTGGTTTCCCCGATTATGATTGCTTCCAACACCATCATCCATAAAGTAAGCGATAATGATATGATGGGCAAGGTTTTCAGTTCTCTGGAGATAGTGATGCATTTAGGGTTTTTGCTGTTTATGTTTATAAGCAGTTGGCTGGCGGAAAAAATCCCCCATCTTTATATACTTAGCGTAGTGGGTTGTTTAATCAGTATTTTAGGGGCATTGAATCTGGCAGTCAACCGTAAGATTCCGGGGTTAGATTAGAGGTAAGATTCTAAATAAGAAAGAAGGTGCGGAATGAATATCGCAATCTTTGCTTCGGGCAGGGGGACGAATTTCAGCGCGGTTGCCAGGGCAGTAAGAAAGGGCTTGGTTAAAGCGGATTTATCTCTATTGGTCTGTGATAACCCGAAGGCAGGGGTGATTGCCAGGGCAAAGCGGGCCGGAGTCAAGGTGGTGTTGTTTGATGATAAAATTATCCAGCGGCTTAAGGAAGAAAAAATAGATTTAGTAGTTTTAGCAGGTTTTATGCGGATCTTGGGCCCCGAATTTGTCCGCGAGTATAACAGCCGCATTATAAATATCCATCCTGCGTTGCTTCCGTCTTTTAAAGGCGCGGAAGCGATTAGAGATGCCTTCAATTACGGGGTAAAGATTACCGGGGTAACCGTGCATTTTGTTGATGAAAAGATGGACCATGGCCCGATAATTTTACAGCAGGCACTTAAGATTGAAGAAGAGGATACCCTGGAATCCCTGGAAGCAAAAATCCATAAGATAGAACACAAGCTTTACCCGGAAGCGATTAGATTATTCGCGGAAGGTAAATTGAGATTAGAAGGAAGGAAAGTCAGGATTACTACTCGGTAGGCCTTGCCCATATTGCCGCTTTATTTAAAATAGTTTTTTCCTTTTTCCCCGCATCATTTAACTCTATCGTAGAAAAATCTTTAAATTCATATGTCTTGATGCAATAGGTTATTATGTCTAATATCTCTTTTTTGGTATCTATCTCTTTATCAGATTTGACAATGCGCTCTATAGAATATGTGAATAGGAATACATTATTGATAAAACTGCCTTCGGAGGCGTCTACTTTAAAATATTTTTTCAATTCTTCGTTTTGGAATCTAGCTCCTATCCGCTGGGCTATTTGTTCGCTTAAAAAATCAGGCATTTTTACGTCATAGGCCTGGAGATGGCTCCCTGTGGTATCGTTTATTGCCAGGGGCTCCGCCTTCAATTTAACTACATACCTGCGGTTTGCTTCGGCAAGAGGAATAAACTCGGCGTAAGATTTCTTAATATCCAGGACGCTGCCTATAATAGTATAATCCAGGCCGATTTTTATATCGGAAACTGATAACGCGAAAAACTCCGGGGTCTTATCAGAGCTGACCAATACCCGCCCGATAGTGATAAATATATTCCTTAATTTATCGGTCATCTCTTCGTCAAATAGCTTATCTTCTTTTATGCCGAACTCTTTATCCAGCATTTTATTCATCGGCGCGTAGACCCAGAGCGTGGTAGGCGTCCTTATGGTGGTAACATCGAGGTTATATTCTTCTTTGCAGATTTTTTTAACCAGCTGCGGGATGTCCTTTTCTTTAAAGCTAGGCTCTATCGGCTTTTGGCAGCCGGTTAGAGTTATACAAACCAGAAGGTTAAAGAGAAGGGCGAGTCTTGTTGAATTCTTTAAAGATGGCTTCAATTTCATCATAATTGAGTTCTTCTTTGGCGAGCAATTCCTGGGCAAAACGTTCAAGGAGGCGGGTTTCTTTCCTCAAGAGCTCTTCAACTTCTTTTAATGCCTCTTGCAATATTTCCTGCTCATCATTATTCAACTGTTCTTTTACTTTTTCTGAGACAAAAGAAACTCCTTCGCCTCTGAATGCTCCCTGTTGCGAGGGCATATTTTCCAGCAAACCGTAATTACCCACCAGTCCGGATTTTCCCATACCCCATTCCCAGACCATCCGGTGGGCTATCAGCATCGCGGTGGTAAAATCCTGGCTGACGCCGGAAGTAGTGACATTCAGCTTTATTCTTTCCGCGGCGTAGGAGCCTAGGCTGGCTTTTATGTCTCCCAGGTATTGGGTTTTAGTGCGGACATGTATTTCTTCCCGGGGCTGCGGCATGACAAAACCTAAGGCGCCGCCGCGGGAGAGGATAGTAGCTTTAAATACATCTTTATGCGGAGCCAGGAAATACATTGCGATAGCGTGCCCGGCTTCATGATAGGCGATTTTTTCCCGTTCGGTTTGGGTAAATACGATTTTATGTTTGACGCCCATCTCTACCCGGTCGTAGGCTTCGGAAATCTCTTTCATTGAAATCAATTCTTTTTTGTTGCGGATACTGATTAAAGCCGCTTCCCTGATTAAATTGTTGATGTCCGCAGGGCTATTTCCTACTGTCAGCCTGGCTAGTCTTTTGCGGTCAATGGTAGTGTCGTATTTTACACCTTTTAGGTAATATTCAAATAATTCTTCGCGTTCTTCCAGGTTTGGCAAATCAACGAAAATTTTACGGTCGAACCTGCCTGGCCTGAGCAGCGCCTGGTCAAGAAAGCTTTCCGGGGCATTGGTCGCTCCGATGACAATAACGTTAAAGTCTTTTTCTTTGAGGCCATCCATTTCTATGAGCAGCTGGTTTAAGGTGGTATTGGATTCAGTCTGCCCGCCAAAACCACGGTCAGTTGCCCGTTGCGCTCCCACCGCATCCAACTCGTCAATGAAGACAATACAGCCGCCTTCGGCGTAAGCCAGATGCCGGGCCTGTTTAAAAAGTTTACGCACCCGGCTGGACCCCACGCCGACGAACATCTCAATGAATTCCGAACCCGACATATTTAAGAAAGGCATATTTGCTTCGGTGGCAATAGCCTTGGCCATATAGGTCTTTCCGCATCCCGGAGGGCCCATCATCAATATCCCCCTCAGGATTTGCCCTCCGATTGCCTGGAGTTGGGCGCGGTCTCTGACTAAACGCACCACTTCCATTGCTTCTTCTTTGGCTTCTTTCATGCCGATAACATCCTGCCAATGAATACTGATATCCTTGCCTTCAACGGCTTTGGCGTTGATGCGGGTAAATTTCATGTGCCCGCCGCGCATCAGCCAAATCCAGAGCGCTCCGCTTAAGGGCATACTGACCAGTTGCAGCACCAGGAAGACGTAGAAGAGCATCCCGTATTGGACAAAGAGGCTTTTCTTAATGTAGGATTCTGAGGTGGCCCAGGCATTTAGGTAATTCATAGTAAAGATTGCCATAGAAATAAGCACAAGAATCGTGAAGATAGCTAAGATTATGGCAATCCAGTGGAATTTTAAAAATAATTTAAATTTTCTCATTTTCATGGATTTTTCTCCTTGGAGGATAAATTAACACATAAGGTTGGCTTAGTCAAATTATATTTTGCTTGACCTGATGCAGCTGGCGAGTATAATGAAGTTTCTCGGGCCGAAGCCCGAGGCTTGTCGAATGAAATACTTGAGCGGCCAAATTTCATCAGTGCTTTAAAGAGAGCAGTCTTTAGGCCGCGAAAGTATAGAATTCTACAAAAAATCGGTTAAACATTTATAATAAGGAGCAGTAGTCATGGCAAAGATTAAAAAAGTTTTGGCAAGAGAGATTCTGGATTCGCGGGGTAACCCCACGATAGAGGTAGATTGTTTATTGGATAACGGGATTTTAGGCCGGGCAGCAGTCCCCTCGGGCGCTTCCACCGGAGATAATGAAGCGTTGGAATTAAGGGATGGCGACAAAAAAAGATATTTAGGTAAAGGGGTGCTGAAGGCGGTCGCCAACGTTAATACCGTAATTGCTTCAAAAATAGAAGGTTTAACTCCGGATTTCGCCAAGATAGATGAACTCTTGATTAAATTAGACGGTACTGCGAATAAGGCTAATCTGGGGGCTAATGCCATTTTGGGCGTATCTTTGGCCGTGGTAAAAGCTGCGGCTCTATCAGAAAAACAGCCGTTGTATAAATTCTTGGGCGGCGATAAAGCTAATTTGCTGCCTGTGCCTCAGATGAACATCCTCAATGGCGGAATGCACGCGGATAATAATCTGGATATCCAGGAATTTATGATTATGCCGGTGGGCGCTCCAAGTTTTCATGAAGCCCTGCGCTATGCCGATGAGGTTTTTCATAACCTGAAAGCCATTTTAAAATCAAAAGGTTTATCTACATCTGTAGGCGATGAAGGCGGGTTTGCTCCGAACCTTGGCTCCAACCAGGAAGCCCTGGATTTAATCATGCAGGCGATTGAGAAGGCGGGGTATAAGCCGGGCCGCGATGTTTATATAGCTATGGATCCCGCAGCCAGTTCTTTTTGTAAAGACGGCGTATACAAGTTTGATAATACCGATAAGAAGTCAGCTGATTTGATCCAGATTTATGACGGTTGGCTGAACAAATACCCTATCCTTTCCATTGAAGACGGCCTTGCCGAACATGATTGGTCAGGATGGGAGGAGATGACTAAGAGATTGGGAGGTAAATTACAGCTGGTGGGGGACGATATATTCGTGACTAACCCCGAGATTTTTAAAAAAGGCATTGAAAAAGGAATAGGCAATGCTATACTGATAAAAGTAAACCAGATCGGCTCGCTTTCTGAGACTTTGGAAACGATAAAGATTGCCAAGAGCAATAAATACAAGGCGGTTATTTCGCACCGTTCGGGAGAGACCGAAGATACTACAATCGCCCATTTAGCGGTAGCCACCGGGGTCGGCCAGATTAAGACCGGTTCGTTATCGCGCACCGACAGGATCTGCAAATACAATGAGCTCTTAAGGATTGAGGAAGAGCTGGGTGGAAAAGCAGTTTACGCGGGAGCAATCTGGAAATAAATAATGCTGCCGATATTAAGGAAGGGATTCTGGTTTTCTGGAATTGCGGTTTTTTTGTTGATTTTATTTCTTCCGGGCTACACCAAGTTACAGGAATTCAGGGATAAAAACAGGGATTTAGAAGTAAAAATCAAGCAATTAAAAATAGAGAATTCGCTGTTAGAGCAGGAACTTAAGCGCGTTGATAACGACCCTCTTTATCAGGAAAAGATAGTCAGGGAAAAGATGGGGGTAGTGCGGCGCGGCGAAATACCTCTAAAGATAGTCCCGGAGAAAAAAAGATAAATTATCGCGGGGTGGAGCAGCCTGGTAGCTCGCAAGGCTCATAACCTTGAGGTCGATAGTTCAAATCTATCCCCCGCAATTGACTACAATAACGCGCCGAAGGCGCATTTAGTGAAATGCCGCGAGCATTAGCGAAGCGGCCCACCACCTTAGATATCGCGTAAGCGAGCGGGACCGCTGCCAAAATGACAGAGCTGACCAAGGACCAGGCAAAAAAACCTTTTTTAGAGAGAGCACTCAGCAGAAGTTTAAAGAGCGTGAAAGAAATAATCCGGTTACTGGGGTTGGCTTTTTTTCTTCTTATCGCGCCTTATGCGGTAGTGATAGTGGTCAACCTCGCTAAATTAGTCATCTGCGGCACTTTGAACCTAAGTGAATTTATTGTGGATTTTGAAACAAACGGCATCTCCTCAGTCAATAATTTCTATTTTGGCGTAATTGAAAAAGTCCGTGATTTATTATTCAGGCTTACCCATTAATTTTTAGAATAATAAGATTATACTGATTTGGCTACAAAAGACCCGCTAGTGATTTTAGCGGGTCTTTGTTTTCAGGCTAAAAGTCCTTGAAAAAGATAAGGCGTTATGGTAACTTAAAAAGCCATGGAAGAAAGAATCTGGAAATTTACCGATAATCAGGGAAGTTTTGAATCTAAGGCCGCGGACGGAATCAAAAGCCTTTATTTTCCCCTGGCCAATGAAAAGCTGATGTCTTCTGTTTCGCCTGACCTGCATGGCGATATCAAGGCAGGGCAGAATTCTTTCCTGCTTAGCCCTGTCTCCCGTATAGACCTGGTAAATTCCAGGGCATCAAGAAATTTCTGGATTTACCTTAATGAAAATAAGATTTGGTCTGCTGCCGGCGTATCCAAGTATCTAAAGCAAATTCAAAATGACCGGTTTTCCCAGGAAGCGGGCTTACTTTGGCATAAAATCTCAAGAGAGAATAAGGGAATCGGTTTAAAGTCGGAAATCCTTTCTTTTATCCCTGCAACGGCAGAGCCGGTTGAAATAATGCAGGTTAAAATCACCAATGTTTCTTCGCAGCCGAAGGAGTTTATCCCTACGGCTGCTATTCCTATATATGCCCGCAGCGCTAATTCTCTGCGTGACCACCGTCATGTCACTTCGCTTCTTCAGCGGGTCAGTTTAGACAGATTCGGCGTAATCGTTAAACCCACGCTTTTATTTGACGAAGCCGGGCATCATCCGAATAAAGATATTTATTTTGTCTTAGGCTGGGATGAGAAATCCAATCCTCCGCAATATTTGTATCCCACCCAGGAGGCATTTTGCGGCGACGGAGGGAACCTGGAAGCGCCGGAGAGCATTCTAAAGAATATCCTGCCACAAAAAACGCAGATCCAGGGCAAAGAGACCATGGGGGCTTTACGTTTTCGTAAAGTTACCCTGGCGCCCGGTAAATCCTGTTCCTACCTTATATTAATGGGGGTTACTCAAGACAAATCAGAAATCAAGAAGATAATCGCCAAGTTTAACAGCTTAGATAAAGTTGAGGCTTCATTCAGGAAGACAAAAAGTTTCTGGGTTGATAAGAGCCGCAAGATAAATCTTAGTACCGGGGATTATGATTTTGATAATTGGTTCCGCTGGGTAAATATCCAGCCGGCTTTAAGGAAGATATTCGGCTGTTCCTTCCTGCCGGATTTTGATTACGGCAAGGGTGGCCGGGGATGGCGCGACCTCTGGCAGGATTGCCTGGGGATAATATTGAATAATCCTGTTGAGGTGCGGGACCTGCTTATCAATAATTTTTCAGGAGTGAGGATCGACGGCTCCAATGCCACGATCATCGGCAAAAAACCGGGTGAGTTTATTGCTGACCGCAATGATATTGCCCGGGTCTGGATGGACCATGGTGTTTGGCCGCTGTTGACCCTGGATTTATATATTAACGAGACAGGCGATTTGGATATTCTTTTTGAGGAGACTGTTTATTTCCGCGACCAGCATATTTTCCGTTCCCGTTTATGCGACAGGGATTGGAATCAGGCCAAAGGCAATATGGGTAGTATTATTGAGCACCTGTTGGTACAGAACCTGGCGCAATTTTTTAATGTCGGCAGCCATAATCATCTGCGTCTGGAGGGGGCAGACTGGAATGACGGCTTGGATATGGCCGGCGAAAAAGGAGAAAGCGTTGCTTTCTCGGCGATGTATGCCTCCAATCTTAAGCTTTTATCCGGGCTGTTGCTAAAAACAGGCAAAAGGAAAATTAAATTAGCCCGTGAATTGAAGATACTTTTAAGCGAAATAAATTATAACGATGTCAGGGTGAAACAAAAAGTTTTAAATGAGTATTTTATGAAAACTAAAGATGCGTTTTCCGGAGAGAAAGTTGATTTAGATGTTGCCGGCTTGGCGGATAACCTGGAGGAAAAATCTCTTTGGATGGCGAATCATATCCGTAAGCGTGAATGGCTTAAATGCGGATTTTTTAATGGTTATTACGATAACAAAGGCAAGCCTGTTGAGGGGGTAAAGAGTAAGCTTGTTCGGATGACCCTGAGTTCTCAGGTATTCCCGATAATGGGCGCAGTTGCCGAGAGCCGTCAAATAGAGAAAATTATAAAAAGCGTAGAAAGATACCTTTTTGATGCCAGGCTCAAGGGGTTCCGTTTGAATACGGATTTTAAAGAGGAGCAGCATAATCTTGGCCGGGCATTTTCGTTTATTTACGGAGATAAGGAAAACGGGGCTTTTTTTAACCATATGGTGGTGATGTTCGCTTACGCCTTATATAAACAGGGATATATAGATGAGGGCTGGCGGGTGTTGAATTCGATTTATAATATGGCGGCCAATAGCGGGCGGTCTAAGATCTATCCCTGCCTCCCCGAATATTTTAACGCCGAGGGCAGGGGGATGTATTCTTATCTCACCGGCTCTGCCAGCTGGTTTGTGCTGGCTATAGTAACCCAGAGTTTTGGAGTAAGAGGCAGGTGCGGCGATTTGCTTATTGAACCTAAATTATCCCGGGAACAATTCAGGGATAGCGTAGTTATCGGGATTGAAAGGGCCTTTGCCGGGAGAAATTTACGTATTAATTATTACAACCCCGGGAAACTGCCCGCAGCCAGGTATAAAATTATCAAAGCAACTCTTAATTCCCGCGATTTAGCTTTAAAAGAGGCGCGTAGCTTTCTCATTGAGCGTAAAGCCATCCTCAATCTTCCTTCCGGCAAGTTAAACACAATAAATATTATCTTGGGTTAATCCGAAGCAATTTTCCTTGCCAATTTGAGGCAGTTTTGCTATAATAAAACTCTCTTAAGGAGGACTTATGATTGAGCGCTATAGCTTGCCCAAAATGACCAATATCTGGCAGGAAGAATTTAAGTTCAACACTATGCTTGCCATTGAGATTCTCGCTTTGGAAGCCCAAAAAATCCCACCTGCCGCACTCAAAAGAATAAAGAAAAAAGCAAAATTCAGCCTGGCAGAAATCAAAAAGATAGAAGCTAAGACACAACATGATGTAGTGGCTTTTGTGACCAATGTAGCCCAAAATATTGGGGCGGATGCCAAATACCTGCATTCAGGCCTGACTTCTTCCGATGTTTTGGATACCACCCTTGGGGTGCAGTTGGTGGCAGCTTCAGACATATTGATAGATGACCTGAATAAATTATTGAAGTTACTTGCCAGAAAGGCAAAGACATATAAAGATATGGTTTGTATCGGACGGACCCACGGGGTGCATGCCGAGCCGACTACTTTCGGCCTGAAATTAGCGCTTATGTATGATGAGACCAGGCGTAATCTGGAGCGGCTTAAGCTGGCAAAAGAAGAAATAGCAGTGGGTAAGATCTCCGGCGCGGTAGGGACATTCGCCAATGTTGACCCGCAAGTCGAGGCATATATCTGCCGGAAATTGGGGCTTAAGCCGGCGAAGATCTCCACTCAGATAATCCAGAGGGATATTTATGCCGTGTTTATGGCCAGGTTAGCAATTATAGGTTCAAGTTTAGAAAAATTCGCCACCGAAATCAGGCATTTACAGAGGACAGAAGTTTTAGAAGCGGAAGAGCCTTTTGCTAAAGGCCAGAAAGGTTCTTCGGCTATGCCGCATAAGCGTAATCCGGTGATCTGCGAGAGGATTTGCGGACTCTCCCGTCTTTTGCGCGGTAATGCTTTGGCGGCGATGGAGAATATCGCTTTATGGCATGAACGCGATATCAGCCATTCTTCGGTGGAGCGGGTGATCATCCCTGATTCTACAATCGCCCTGGACTACATGTTGAATAAATTTATCCAGGTCATCGAGGGGCTTCAGGTATACCCGGAAAATATGCTTTCAAATTTAGTGCGCACCCATGGCCTGATATTCTCCCAGCGGGTATTACTTAAATTAATGGATAATGGCCTGGCCCGCCAAAAGGCATATGATATGGTGCAAAGAAATGCCATGAAGACCTGGAAAGACGGTTCGGACTTTAAGTATAATCTTTCGCGGGATAAAGATGTCAGCCGCTATCTTGATAAAAAAGAGTTAGAGCGGATATTTGAGTTGGGTTATTATCTGCGTAATGTAAATAAGATTTTTCGCAAAGTCGGATTATAACAAGAAAAAAGTTTTCCCACCTAAAACCCCAGATAGATATTACCATGTTGCATAAAATTGAAATAAAAGACAAACCCGGTATTTTTGACGCTGCCGGCCAAGGTATATTTAAAGATATCCTTGACCTGGGGATAAAAGGCGCTAAGGGTGTGCATTTTATTCAGGTCTATAATATTGAAGGCGATTTAAGCCGGGATGAATTAAGGATGATCTGCGAGGAATTGCTGGTGGATAAGATTTCCCAGGAGTATTCCATCATAGAGCAGCCTGCCTTATCCGCCGGTAAGAAAGGCCAATCCCTGGTGGAGGTTGCTTATAACCCGGGGGTGATGGACCCGGTTGAAGAATCGGCCTTAAAAGGCATAAGAGACCTGGGGATTGAAGGCGTGGCCTCGGTTAAAACGGCAAAAAAATATTTTATTGAAGGCAGTTTAACCGCGCAGCAGCTTAAGACAATCTCGGAAAAATTACTTTATAACAAATTGATACAGCATGTGGTGAAGCCGGAAGCCGGGGATGCCGCGGCGGGTAAAGCAGGATCCGGATATTGCTTTAATTTAGTTACGGTAAATTTATTGGATGCCGCGGATAAGGGCCTGGAGAAAATCAGCAGGGACGGACAGTTGTTTTTGAATCTTGATGAGATGCGCAGTATCAAAAGTTATTTCAAGAGATTAAAACGCAACCCCACGGACTGCGAATTAGAAACTGTAGCCCAGACCTGGTCCGAGCATTGCTGGCATAAAACTTTCAGGGGTAAAATCAAGTATACGGAAAAACTTCCTGCCCCCAGCCCCGCGCTAAAAACCAAATCAATAGATAACCTTTTGAAGTCCACAATCATGAAGGTGACCAAAGAGTTGAATAAACCCTGGTGCGTATCCGTATTCAATGATAATTCAGGGGTAATCCGCTTTGACGATAAATATAATGTTTGTTTTAAGGTAGAGACCCATAATCATCCTTCGGCATTAGAGCCCTTCGGCGGCGCGAATACCGGCATAGGCGGAGTAATCCGCGACCCTATGGGCACCGGGCTGGGCGCCAAGCCGGTTTTGAATACCGATGTTTTTTGTTTTGCTCCCCCGGATTATCCTTTTAGCAAGGTGCCTCAGGGTAGCCTGCATCCGAAGCGGGTTATGAAAGGGGTGGTTTCAGGGGTGCGTGATTACGGTAATAAAATGGGGATCCCCACGGTGAACGGGGCAATATTGTTCCACGAAGGTTTTGCCGGTAATCCCCTGGTTTATTGCGGCACAGTAGGGATTATGCCTAAAGATAAATCTTTTAAACATGTAGATTGCGGAGATTTGATAGTAGTAGCCGGAGGCAGGACCGGCAGGGATGGTATTCACGGCGCGACATTTTCTTCCGGGGAGTTGACACATGAGTCGGAGACTATCTCCAGCGGCGCGGTACAGATAGGCAATCCTATCCAGGAGAAAAAGATGCTGGATACGATTTTACAGGCCCGGGATAAAAATCTCTATGATGCTATTACCGATTGCGGGGCAGGCGGGTTATCCAGCGCGGTAGGAGAAATAGCCAGCGAATTAGGCTGCCGGGTGGATTTGGAAAAAGTCCCTTTAAAATATTCCGGCTTGTCTTATATGGAAATTTGGATTTCCGAGTCGCAGGAGCGTATGGTCCTATCCGTGCCGAAAAAAAATATTGATCAATTGCTAGAGGTTTTTAGCGATGAAAATGTTGAGGCCACGGTTATCGGCGAATTCACCGGCACAAAAAAACTGCAGCTTTATTATAATGATGATTTAGTTTGTGATTTAGATATGAAGTTCCTACACGACGGCATCCCGAAAATAGAGAAAAAAGCGGAATTCACTCAGCCGAAACATAAAGAACCGAAATTCAATTGTCCTAAAGATCTCACCGGCTCTCTTTTAAAATTACTTTCGCATTACGATATCTGTTCCAAGGAGTGGGTAATCAGGCAATATGACCACGAGGTGCAGGGAGGCACGGTGCTTAAGCCCTTGTCGGGGATCCAGAATGACGGGCCTTCGGATGCCAGCGTGGTAAAGCCGGTATTGGATTCTAAAAAAGGCCTGGTTGTTTCTAATGGGATTAATTTCCGGTTTGGTTTTATTGACCCATACTGGATGGCTGCTTCCTGCATTGAGGAGGCGCTGCGCCAGATTATTGCCGTGGGAGGCTCTTTAAAGGAAGTTGCGATATTGGATAATTTTTGCTGGGGCAATCCGGATAAGCCGGATAGATTGGCTGGGTTAGTCAGGGCTGCCTATGGTTGTTATGATATTGCCAAAGCATTAGGAGTGCCTTTTGTTTCCGGTAAAGACAGCTTATATAATGAATATACGGTCAACCATAAATCTTTAGCTATACCCGGCACGCTTCTGATTTCCGCGATTTGCGTGCTGGAAGATACCAGCAATGTGGTTTCTATGTACGCCAAAGAAGCCGGCGATTTAATATATGTTGTGGGCCAGACCTATGATGAGCTGGGCGGTTCGCATTATTATGATTTATCCGGAGCAATCGGCAACAGCGTACCTAAAGTAAACCCTGAAAAATCAAAATTAATTTTTAATGCCCTGAGTAAAGCTTCTTCATCCGGGTTAGCCCGGGCAATGCATGATTGTTCGGACGGCGGCATAGGCGTGGCTTGCGCGGAGATGGCATTTGCCGGCGGCCTGGGGATGGAGATATTTTTAGCCGAGGCGCCTTATAAAGCCTCCGGAAATAAAAGAAATGATTTTATCCTTTTTTCTGAATCCAATTCCAGGTTTATCGTGGAAGTGCCCAGGAAAAATCAGAAAGAGTTTGAGAAGATAATCAAGGGCTTGCCGTTTGGTTTAATCGGGTGCGTCAGCCCCAGGAAAGAGTTCAAAGTCCATGGCTTAGATGGCGAAGTTTGCATTAAGGCGGGGATTAGCTCCTTAAAGGAATCTTGGCAGAAGCCGTTAAACTGGTAAACAACAAGGAGAAGAGGTATGCATAGGCATAAAGTCGTAAAAGATGATTTCACCAGCGAAGACCCTTGGCGGGTATTCCGCATTATGTCGGAATTCGTCGAAGGGTTTGAAGTACTTTCTGAAGTGGGAAAAGCGGTTTCCATATTCGGCTCAAGCCGGATGAAGCCGGACAATAAATATTACCCTTTAGCCGAAGAAGTGGCATATCTTTTGGCAAAAGAAGGCTATGCCATCATCACCGGCAGCGGCCCGGGGATAATGGAAGCGGCCAATAAGGGCGCCACGCGGGCAAAGGGTCATTCAATCGGCCTGAACATCCAGATTCCCACGGAACAAAAACCCAACCAATACGTGGACACTCTTATAGAGTTTCGTTATTTTTTTGTGCGTAAAGTCATCTTTGTAAAATACGCCAAGGCCTTTGTGATCATGCCCGGAGGCTATGGCACTATGGATGAGTTTACCGAAGCCTTAAACTTGATCCAGACAGGGAGGATATCCAAGTTCCCGGTGGTGTTATTCGGCAGTGAATATTGGCAGGGTATGCTTAACTGGCTGCATGATGTAGTTTTGAAAGAAGGCAATATCAGCGCAGAAGACCTGGAGTTATTTAAAGTCACCGATTCGCCCGAAGAAGTGGTGTTGATAATAAAGAAGTTCTATGAAAAAGCCTAAAGTATGCGTTTTAAGGACTGCCGGCACTAATTGCGATAAAGAGACGGCGTTTGCATTTAGAGAAGCAGGAGCCGAACCGCAGCTGGTGCATATAAACAAATTTATCTCTGGCCGGGAGAAGCTTGCGGATTATCAAATCCTGGCTTTTCCGGGAGGATTCAGCTATGGCGATGACCTGGGGGCAGGAAAAATCCTGGCTAATGAGTTAAGGTTTAAATTGCAGGACGATATAAAAGAATTTGTTGCCGGGGGAAAATTAATCATCGGCATCTGTAACGGTTTTCAGATCCTGGTGAAAGCCGGGCTCTTGCCGGGCAATGCTGAATTTAAACAGGAAGCCAGCCTAATCATTAACGACTCCGCTAAATTTGAAGATAGGTGGGTCTATTTAAAAAGCCAGAATTCAAAAACAAAAATGCAGAAGTGTGTGTGGACAAAAAATCTGCCGGAGATGATTTATCTGCCGGTAGCCCACGGAGAAGGAAAATTTATTACCCAGGATAAAGCTTTGTTGGAGAGGATAAAAAGAAACAGCCAGATTGTGTTTCAGTATTGCGATACAACAGGAAGGCTTTCCGGCTATCCGGACAACCCCAATGGCTCAATGGAGAGCATTGCAGGTATCTGTGACGATACGGGGAGAATTTTAGGGCTGATGCCGCATCCGGAAAGGCATATCCAGGTATCGCAGCACCCCAGGTGGCCCGGGGGGAAAAATAAAAAAATCGGCGACGGCTACAAGATCTTTAAAAACGGCGTGGAATATGCAAAGAAGCATACCTAAAAGGAGCAACGCATGAGCGGGATATTCGGCGTAGTTTCAAAAGATAATTGCCAGGAGGATTTATTTTACGGCACGGATTACCATTCGCATTTAGGCACCCAGTTCGGCGGTTTGGCGGTTTTCGGCAAAGAGCTCACCCGTAAGATCCACGATATCAGGGGCAGCCAGTTTAAGACAAAATTCTATGAAGATTACAAGAAGATGCTCGGCGATAAGGGAATCGGGGTGGTCAGCGCCAAAGACGAGCAGCCCATAGTTATCAATTCAAGGTTCGGCCCCTTTGCAATTGTGACCAACGGTTTTATCGATAATGCCCAGCAGCTGGCCGAAGAGCTGTATAAAGACGGTTATTCTTTCAGCGAGATTGCCGACGGCGACGTTAACCTTACCGAACTGGTGGCAAAGATGATTATCCGCGGCAAGAATATTATTGACGGTATTGAAAAGATGTTTGCCAAGATTGAAGGTTCCTGTTCGCTGCTTTTATTGAACAAAGAAGGAATCTATGTTGCCAGGGACAGGTGCGGTTATACGCCGTTAGTAGTCGGCCAGAGAGGCAAAGATTGGGCAGTGACATCAGAGACAGCAGCTTTCAGTAATTTAGGGTATAAAGTGGCCAAATATATAGAACCGGGAGAAATAGTATTGTTGGATGAATCGGGCTTGAAGTCCAAGCGCAAAGGAAATGCCTGCAATCAGATTTGTTCGTTTTTCTGGATTTATACCGGTTTCCCGGCTTCTTCTTATGAAGGGATAAACGTGGAAACAGTGAGGGAAAAGTGCGGCAGGTGTTTGGCCAGGAGAGACAAAATCAAGATAGATATGGCAGCCGGTATCCCGGATTCAGGGACAACTCATGCCATCGGCTATGCCATGGAGTCGGGCGCGCCCTTCCGCAGGCCGCTGGTAAAATATACCCCGGGTTTTGACCGCAGCTATATTCCCGCCTCGCAGGAGAGAAGGGATTTAGTGGCCAGGATGAAACTCCTGCCTATTCCGGAATTAATCAAAGGCAAACGCATTGTTTTCTGCGACGATTCCATTGTCAGGGGCACCCAGCTTAAGAATTACACTATACAGAAATTAAAAGAATGCGGGGTAAAAGAAGTGCATTTCCGGATTGCCTGCCCGCCGCTGATGTTTCCCTGTAAATTTAATTATTCTACCCGTAGCATCAATGAGCTGGCAGCCCGCCGGGCTATCAGGGCGCTAGAGGGCAAAGAGGTTGAGAATATCAGCCCCTATATTAATGAAGATTCCCCAAAATATAAAAAAATGGTAGAATGGATTGCTAAGGATTTAGGGGTAACTACTTTAAAATACCAGAAGTTAGATGATATGGTCAAGGCCATAGGCTTACCCAAAGATAAAGTTTGCCTATATTGCTGGACAGGAAAGCAGCCATGAGAGAATTGACCTATAAAAAATCAGGGGTGGATATCGGAAAAGCGGGCATCTTTAAGGGCAAAATAAAACCTTTGCTCAGGAGGTCTTTCACCAAAGAAGTCCTGAATGATATCGGCGGCTTCGGGAGTTTTTTCAAGTTTCCCGGTAAAGAATACAAGGAGCCGGTTTTAGTCTCTTCCTCTGACGGGGTAGGCACCAAATTAAAAATCGCTTTTTTAGCCAATAAGCACGATACCGTAGGTATTGATGCCGTGGCCATGAATGTCAACGATATACTCTGCACCGGAGCCAGGACCCTCTTCTTCCTGGATTATATAGCTTTCAGCAAGTTAGGAGAAGGTACCTTGGTGGATATAATCAAGGGCCTGAATAACGGATGTATCGAGGCAGGCTGTTCTTTGATCGGAGGAGAAACCGCCCAGATGCCCGGCATGTATAAGGACGGCGACTATGATATAGCCGGTTTTTGCGTGGGAGTGGTGGAGCGCCGGAATATTATTGACGGCTCTAAGATTAAAGCCGGGGATGTGGTTATCGGAATAGAATCCAGCGGGATACACTCTAACGGTTATTCTCTGGTAAGAAAAGTATTTTCTGAAAATGAATTAAAGCGGATGAGCAATGAATTGCTTAAGCCCACCCGGATATATGTAAAGCCGGTGCTGTCTTTATTGCCCGGAGGTAACTTAAAAGGTATTGCCCACATTACCGGCGGAGCATTTTACGATAAGATAGCGCGTATCCTGCCGGATAATATTGGGGTGAGGATAAATAAAAATTCCTGGGCCGTGCCGCAGATTTTCCGACTGATCCAGAATAAGGGCAATATCCAGGACAGGGAGATGTACCATACTTTTAATATGGGCGTAGGTATGGTTTTGATTACCGGTAGTGATTCCGCAAAAAGCATAATTTTGAAACTCGACGCTTTCAAGTTAAAATCCTGGGTTATCGGAAAAGTTATAAAAGGGAAGAAAGAAGTTACGGTGTTGTAATCAATTAGTAATAAAAGAAAGGGGGCGCAAGATGAATTTGACATGGTTAATTGTTACTATTGTGCTGGTTTTATTTTTTATGGGTGTAAGAATCGTCAGGCCTACGCACAGAGGTTTAGTCGAAAGATTAGGCAAGTATAATCGTTTTGCCAAGCTTGGGTTTAATTGGGTCATTCCTTTGGGGATTGAGCACTTATATCAAATCAATATCACCGAGCAGATGGTTGATGCCGAGCCGCAGGAAATTATTACCAATGATAATTTGAATGCCAGGGTGGATGCCCAGGTATATTTTAAAGTCAAAGCTGATGAGGATAGTGTTAAGAGTTCCCTGTACCATGTGAATAATTACCAGTGGCAGATAGTGAACCTGGCCAGGACTACCCTGAGAAATATTATCGGCACCCTGACTTTGAAATCCGCCAATAGCGAAAGAGGCAAGATCAACTCTGAATTGCATAAGACCCTTATGGAAGAGACTGGCAGCTGGGGCATAGAAATAGTCAGGACAGAGTTAAAGGAGATTGACCCGCCTAAAGATGTCCAGGAGACAATGAATAAGGTAGTCAAGGCGGAGAATGAAAAGATTGCCGCTATAGATTTTGCTACTGCTACTGAAACAGCTGCTGACGGGCAAAAGAGAGCGGAGATTAAAAAAGCCGAAGGCATAAAGCAGGCCAGGATTTTAGAGGCAGAAGGTGAAGCAGGGGCGATAAAGCTGGTAAATGAAGCAGCGGAACATTATTTTGTGGGTAATGCCCAGGTGTTGCGGAAACTGGAAGCGGTTGAGAAGTCCTTGCAGAATAACGCCAAGATCGTGGTGCCCGCGAATACTGAATTGGTAAACGTAATCGGCGAAATGGCAGGTTTTTTACCGATAAAGAAGGAACAAAAAGAGACAAAATAATTTAATAAAATATGCGAATCCTGGTCATCGGTTCCGGCGGCAGGGAGCATGCTTTAGTCTGGAAGATTGCCCAGTCAAAGCTGGCAGATAAGATTTTCTGCGCCCCGGGTAACGGCGGCATCTCCGGATTAGCCGAGTGCGTAGATATAAAAGCAGAAGATATTCCCCGCCTGTTAGATTTTGCAAAAAAAGAAAAAATTGAGCTGACCGTAGTCGGGCCGGAAGCGTCTTTATCCGACGGGATTGTCGATGAATTCAGGAACTATAAATTAAATATATTCGGCCCGGATAAAAAAGCCAGCCGCCTGGAAGCCAGCAAAGTCTTTGCCAAGGAATTAATGGCCAAATATAACGTGCCAACGGCTGACTTTAAGATTTTTGATAATCCCGACCAGGCAAAGAAATATATAGAGAATAAAGGCGCGCCTTGCGTAGTTAAAGCAGACGGTTTGGCCCAGGGTAAAGGGGTAATAGTAGCTAAGACTGTTGATGAGGCCAGGCAGGCAGTAGACTCAATTATGCGGGATAAGATTTTCGGCGATGCCGGTAATAAGGTGATTATTGAAGATTGCCTGAGTGGCCAGGAGGCATCTATCCTGGTTATCGCCGATGGGAAAGAAATCATTCCCCTGGTTTCCAGCCAGGACCATAAGAGGATCTTTGATAACGACCAGGGCCCTAATACCGGCGGAATGGGTGCGTATTCGCCTGCGCCGGTGGTAACACGGGAATTATTTAAGGATATTTTAGATAAGGTTATATACCGCACTATCGGCGGCTTAGCCCGCGAAGGAATAGATTACAAAGGGGTTTTATATGCCGGTATCATGCTTACCGAAGACGGGCCCAAAACTTTAGAATTCAATGTGCGTTTCGGTGACCCGGAAACAGAAGTGATACTGCCGCGAATGAAATCGGATTTATTAGAAGTAATGCTGGCTGCTGCCGGCGGCGGATTAAAAAAAGTTGCAAAAGCCGGAGAGCTTGCCTGGGATAAACGCGCTTGTGTCTGTGTGGTTTGCGCTTCCGGAGGATATCCGGGTGGTTACGAAAAAGATAAAGAAATCTCTGGTTTGGATGACGCGGAGAAATTGAAAGATGTGGTGGTATTCCATGCCGGGACCAAGGCGCGCAAGATTTATGATGTCGGGCAGAAGGCAGAGACCGAATATCTGACCAATGGCGGGAGAGTTTTGGGAGTGACCGGATTAGGCGATAATATAAAAGACGCTATTGCCAGGACATACCAGGCGGTAGAGAAGATACATTTTGAGGGGATGCATTACCGTAAGGATATCGGATACAGGGCGCTAAATGGCTAAAGGAGAAAGAAGATGAAAAAAGAAATCAGCATTATCATGGGAAGCCAGTCTGATTTAGAAACAGTCCGGGAAGCAATAGGATTGCTTAAAGAATTCAAGGTGGGCTTTGAAGTCAGGGCCCTTTCCGCCCATAGAACTCCCGAAGAATTAGCCCAGCATATAAAAAACGCGGCTAAGAAAGGCACAAAAGTCTTTATCGCCGCTGCCGGCGGGGCTGCGGCTTTAGCCGGAGTGATTGCATCGCACACTACCTTGCCGGTCATCGGTATTCCGATTGAGACAAAGAGCCTTAAGGGGCTGGATTCATTGCTTTCAACCGTCCAGATGCCCGCGGGTATTCCCGTGGCTTGCATGAGCATAGGTAAAGCCGGCGCAAAGAATGCGGCAATTTTTGCTTTAGAGATTTTAGGCGCTACTGACAGGCAGATCCAATCAAAGCTTCTGTCTTACAAAAATAAAATGCGCTTAAAAATAAAGAAAATTAAAATCAAATTATGAGTTCCACGCGGATAATCAAAATAGACCCGGAAAACCCCAGAGAAGACTACTTCAAAGAAGCAGCTAAAATTTTAAAAGAGGGCGGGTTGGTGATTATTCCTACTGAAACCGTCTACGGTATCGCTGCCGCCATGTCGAATAAGAAAGCGGTGGATAAATTATACGAAATAAAGCGGCGCCCCAAAGACAAGCCTTTTGCCCTGCTAATAGATAAAAAAGAAAGGATTGAAGATTTCGCCAGCGCTATTCCGCCTGCGGCATATAAATTGGCTGATAAATTCTGGCCGGGGCCTTTGACCCTGGTTTTAAAATCAAAAGACGCGGGTACCATTGGCGTGCGTATGCCCGACAATCAGGTTGCTTTAAAGATAATCGGGGAAGCGGGTAGCCCGGTATTTTGCCCTTCGGCGAATCTTTCAGGCAAGCCCGCGCCGGTAAATTTCGAAGAAGCGATAAAAGACCTGGATGGCCTGGTGGATTTGGCTATTGATGCCGGCAGCGCAAAGATTGGCGTTGAATCAACAGTGGTGGATTTAAGCGGCGAATCTCCGGTGGTATTGAGGGAAGGCGCCATAAGCAAAATAGATATTGAGGACGTTGTAGAGAAAAAAACCGTGCTTTTTGTCTGCACCGGCAATTCCTGCCGTTCGGTGATGGCGGAAGGGTTCTTGAAAAAGAGGCTGAAAGAGCTCAACCGTAAAGACGTTGAAGTCATCTCCGCGGGGATAATGATGTTAAGCGGTTTAGGGGCCAGTGAAGCCACCAAGGAAATCTTAAAAAGAGAAGGCATCGATGTATCTAATCATCTCTCAAAGAGGATTACCAAAGAGATGATCAGGAAGTCCGACCTGATATTAGTCATGGAGAAAGTGCACGAAGAAGAAGTCCTGGCTCAGGCTCCCGACGCGAAAAATAGGGTGTTTTTATTAAAGGAATTTGCTAAAATAAAAGATAGTAGCCTGGATATTGAAGACCCTATCGGAAGGTCTATAGATTTTTACGGGCAGACTTTCAGGGTGATAAAGGAGGCGGTAGAAAGGGTGGCTGAGATAATATGAAGACAATACTTGTCGCGTCAGACCATGGCGGATTCGGGCTGAAAGAGAAAATAAAACTTTACCTTGATAAGCTCGGGCTTAAAGTAAAAGACCTGGGGGCTTATTCCAGGGAGCGCTGCGATTATCCTGAATTCGCTTATCATCTGGCAAAAGAGATTTCACAAAAGAAATATCAGCGGGGTATTCTTATCTGTAAAAGCGGGATCGGCAACTCTATCGTCGCCAACAGGCTGTCCGGCGTGCGCGCGGCGTTATCTTATAATGTCAGGGCAGCCAGGCTTTCGCGCGAACATAACGACAGCAATGTTTTGGTATTGGGCGCAACTTTTGTAAATTTTCCTCTTGCACAGAGGATCATCAGGGTATGGTTAAATACGGAGTTTCAGGGAGGCCGCCACAAAAGGCGCCTTAACCAGTTAAAAGAAATAGAAAGGGATATAAAGAGATGGAAGGCTTAAAGCATATAAAGAAAATCGACCCTCAGATTTACCAGGCAATCAAAAATGAACTCGCCAGGCAGGAAGAGAACCTTGAATTAATCGCCTCGGAAAATTTTACTTCTCTGGCGGTATTGGCGGCGCAGGGGTCGGTGCTGACCAATAAATACGCTGAAGGTTATCCTCATCATCGCTGGTACGGCGGATGCGAATACGTGGATGTCGCGGAAAGGCTGGCTATTGAGCGGGCAAAAAAACTCTTCGGCGGCGAACATGTCAATGTGCAGCCGCACTCCGGGAGCCAGGCGAATATGGCGGTTTATTTCGCAGCCCTGGAATTAGGGGATACAGTCTTGGCCATGGATTTATCGGCGGGCGGCCACCTGACCCACGGGCATCCGCATAATTTTTCCGGCAGGTTCTTTAAGATGGTCGGCTACGGCGTAGACCGCAAAACCGAAACCCTGGATTACGATAAGATTTTAGACCTGGCAAAAAAACATAAGCCGAAAATGATCCTCGCCGGCGCTTCGGCCTATCCCAGGAAGATTGATTTTAAACGGTTCCGCAAGATTTGCGATAAGGTCGGGGCTTATTTTTTTGTGGATATGGCGCATATCGCCGGACTGGTCGCTGCCGGGGTCCACCCAACGCCGGTTCCTTTCGCGGAATTCGTCACTTCCACTACCCATAAGACATTGCGCGGGCCGCGGGGCGGTTTTATTATCTGCAGGAAGGAATTTGCCAAAAAAATCGATGCCCAGATATTTCCCGGCATACAGGGAGGCCCCTTAATGCATGTTATCGCCGCCAAGGCGGTTTCTTTTAAAGAGGCAACAGGCGAAAAATTTAAGAAATACCAGCGCCAGGTAGTGAATAATTCACGGCAGCTGGCCAAGGCATTAGATAAGCATGGTTTTCGTATTGTCTCCGGAGGCACTGATACGCATTTAATGCTGGTGGATTTATCCGAAAAACGGATTACCGGCAGCGATGCCTCTTTTATATTGGGGCAGGCGGGGATTACCGTGAATAAGAATCTTATACCTTTTGATAAGAAAAGCGCCGGGGTTACCAGCGGTATCCGCCTGGGGACTGCCGCGCTGACCACCCGGGGGATGAAAGAGGCTCAAATGCGCGAAATAGCAGGATTGATTACTGAGGCGATAGATGCCAGCGACCAGCCGGAAAAATTAAAAGCGATTAAAAATAAAGTCCTGGTTTTGGCCAGGAGGTTTCCTTTATACCCTGAACTGATGAGGGAAAAATGAAAAAAAGAAAAGATTCTCATCCCCGCCCGAGTTGGGATGAATATTTCCTGGAAGTCGCCGGGCTGGTTTCAAAAAGGGCGACCTGCCTGAGGCGTAAAGTAGGCGCGGTCCTGGTGAAGGATAAAAGAATCCTGGCCACCGGTTATAACGGCGCGCCTTCGGGCCTGCGCGATTGCCTGGAAATCGGCTCCTGCCCCAGGGAAAAACTAAAGATTCCCTCCGGCCAGCGCCACGAACTCTGCCGGGGTTTGCATGCCGAACAGAACGTGATCATTCAGGCGGCCCTGCACGGAATAAGCACAAAGGGGAGCATTCTTTATCTTACTAATCAGCCTTGTATCATTTGCGCCAAGATGCTTATTAACGCCGCAATCAAAGAGATAGTGATAGCCGGGGAATACCCCGATAAAATGGCGATGGAGTTTTTGAAGGAAGCCAGGATAAAACTGAGAAAATATAAGAAATGAAATGCCCTTATTGCGGATATAAAGAGGACAAGGTAGTGGATTCCCGGGCAACCGCGGAGGAGTCAGCAATCCGGCGCAGGCGGGAATGCTTAAAATGCGGGAAACGTTTTACTACCTATGAATATATAGAAGAAGTTTCTTTGATGGTGATAAAGAAAGACGGCCGCCGCGAGGCATTTGACCGCAAGAAGATTTTATCCGGAGTTATCCGTGCCTGCGAGAAGAGGCCGGTGAGTATGGATAAAATGGAAGAAATCGTCACCCAGGTCGAGCGGGCTATCCAGAAAAAGTCCGACCGCGAGATTTCTTCCTCTAGAATCGGCGAATTGGTTATGGAGAAATTGAAGCAATTAGACGACGTGGCCTATGTCCGTTTTGCCTCGGTCTACCGGCAATTTAAAGACGTGGGGCAGTTCATGGTGGAATTGAAAGACATCCTGAGCAAGGAAAAACGCCCGCAGCAAAACTCGGGCGCAAGAAGGATAGAGAGATAAGGAGAAAACTTCTATGGTTGAAATGGAATTAAACAAGATCGTCATTGACGAAAAAAGGCATGATCAGCTGATCGTCCTGAAAGAAAAAGGCGGAGAACGGCTCCTGCCGATTGTCATAGGCCTGAATGAAGCTTCGGCGATAAAATTGAAGATAAGCGGTTTCCAGCCGCCCAGGCCGCTGACCCATGATTTATTGCATTCTACCATTGAAAATCTGGAGGCGGTTATAGATAGGGTTATCATTGATAAGCTGGAGGATAATACTTTTCATGCCAAGCTTCATTTAAAGACCCGCTCCGGAGAAATAAAGATAATCGATGCCAGGCCGTCCGATACCATTGCCCTGGCAGTGCGGGCGCGCGCGCCCATATTTGTGGAAGATGAAATCATAAAAAAATCGGAAATGTTCAATAAGAGTAAATGAAACTCTTCTTACCCCTCAAACAGGAATATCAAGATATACTCGAAAAAACCCATTCTTTCGCCAAAAAAAATAAAGTAGAACTTTTTCTGGTGGGCGGTTTCTTGCGCGACCTGCTTTTAAACAGGCAAAAAGAGAACCCTGATATTGACTTTTGCCTGAAGAAGGGCGCGATAAATTTCGGGCAAAAGCTTGCCAAAGCGTTCAAGGCAGGTTTTGTTGTCTTGGACAGGGAACATGGCGCCTGCCGCCTGGTAAAAAAGATAAAAGGCAAGGCCTACACTTTAGATTTTACCGATTTCCGCGGCAAGACCCTGAAAGACGACCTGCTGCACCGGGATTTCAGCATAAACTCATTAGCCATGGAGCTGGAGAACGCGGTTAATTACTATTTGCATAACCTGCTTATTGACCCTTGCGGCGGCAGAAAAGATTTAGGCCTGAAGATAATCAGGGCGGTAAATAAAGATTCTTTTATCGAGGACCCCTTGCGTGTATTGCGGGCTTTTAGTTTCTCCGCGGTGTTAGGTTTTAAGATAGAGGAGCAGACCCAGAAGCTGGCAAGGCGGGCCAGGAAAAAATTATCCGCTGTTTCTTATGAACGCATCCGCGATGAGCTGTTTAAGGTCTTCGGGGTAATCAATTCTTATAATTATATTGTGGCGATGGATAAGCTGGATATCTTCAGGGAGGTTATCCCCGAGATTGAAATGATGCGTAATGTCAAACAGGGGCCATACCACCATCTGGACGTATGGCAGCACAGTTTGGAGACGCTCAGGCAGCTGGAAATTTTGTTCATAGAGCTGAAAGATAAAAGAGAGATCCAGGATTACCTGAATGAAGTTATCTCTTCCGATAGAAAACGCCGGTCTTTGATTAAGCTGGCCGCCATCCTGCATGATATCGGAAAGCCGCGGGCCCTTTTCCGCGAAGACGGCAAACTCAAATTCTACGGGCACGAAAGGATCGGCCTGGAGATTTCCGAGGCCATCATCAAGCGCCTGAAGCTTTCCAATGAGGAGTTGAATTCTTTAGGGAAAATGATCCTATGGCATTTAAGGCCGGGGTTCCTGGCGGATAATGAAGAAGTCACCCCCCGGGCAGCTTTCAGGTATTTCCGGGATACTGCCGGAGAGGGGGTGAGCACGCTTTTGCTTTCTATCGCTGACCAGCGCGCCACAAAAGGGAAGTTGACCACCAAAGAATCCAAGGCCCGCCATGAAAGGATAGTTTTCGGCCTGATAAAAGAATATTTCAGAAGGAAGAAAGAGAAGAAATTGCCGCGCCTGATAAACGGCGATGATTTATTGAAGTGTTTCAAACTGGAGCCTTCGCCTTTAATCGGCAAGGTCTTAAGAGAGATAGAAGAATTACAGGCAATCGGCGAGATAAAGACAAAATCCCAGGCCCAAGAAGCAGCCAAAAAACTAATAAAAAAATTAAGATAGATTTTTCTTAATCCGCGGTATATACTTAGTACAGATATGGATAAAGTAGCCAAAATCCTGATTATCTCTTCGGACAAGAATTTAAGGGAAGTGCTTAATTTCTGTTTTGACGGGTGGGGTTACGAGGTTTTCCCTCAGGATACCCTGACCGGCGATATCGCCTCCATCAAAAGAATCGCCCCCGACGTCATCGTAATGGATGTTCATTCCGCGAGCAAAGCCCAGCTGGAAATCTGCAATTTCCTGAAAGAAGATTTTACCACCAATTTCATCCCGATTATTACCATGATAAATAAGCGTCAGTTAAGGGCGCAGCTTTTGAGTCTTAAATACGGGGTGGACGATTACCTGATAAAGCCGCCTGACCCGCTGGATTTACGGGTGCGGGTAGAAATGGCTATGCGCAGGTCCCAGTATAGCTTCTATGCCAGCGCGCTTACCGGCTTGCCGGGAGGAAGGATCATTGAAGAGGTTCTCAAAGATAAACTAAAGGATGAGAATGCTCCGTTTTCGTTCGGGTATATAGACCTGGATAATTTCAAGTATTTCAACGATGTTTACGGTTACCTTAAAGGGGACAGGGTAATCATGCAGACCGCCTACATGCTCTATACCACCATAAAAAAGTTCGGCAATAAAACTGATTTTATCGGGCACATCGGAGGAGACGATTTCGTGTTTATCTCTACCCCCGATGCCTGTAAAAAAATCTGCCAGAATTTTATACTGATGTTTGACAAGGTCATCCCTTTCCATTATTCCGAGCAGGACAGGCAGCAGGGATATGTGGTGGCCAGGGACAGGAGCCATACCATGAAGAAGTTATCGCTGATGACTGTCTCGGTAGCGGTGGTCAACAGGAGAATCTCCTCCGATATAAAAAACATAGTAGAGATCAATGAAAAAGTCGCCGAGATAAAAAGTTATCTTAAAAACCTTCCCGGCAGTAAGTTTATGGCTGACAGGCGGGACCCCAATATGGATATTGTCCCTATCCCCCAGGTATATAAAAAAGAAGATAATGCCGCCAGCTTTTACAGGCCGCTGGGCCAGATCCTGCTGGAAAGAAATGTTGTTTCCGCGGAACAACTTGATGAGGCACTGAAGACTCACTGGAAAAGGGATATTGTTTTAGGGGAAGTGCTTAAGGAATTAGGCTTTATCAAAGAAGAAGAATTAATAGAGGCCTTGAATATCCAGAGGCTGCCGCTGCCTTCCGCGGACAGGCTGTGGGCTAACCAGTAGGGGCATTGACGGATATGGAGATTAAGGCAAGGCAAAAAGATAATATTGTGCTGTTGGATTTATGCGGCCGCATAGACGCGGACTCAGCCAACCTTATTGAAGTGGTGGGAGAATGCGTGCGCGACGGCTACACCGATATCCTGTGTAATTTTGAAGAGGTTGAATTCATTGATTACACGGGGATTTCGGCGATAGTCATCGCTTACAGGGAAGTGATAAATAATAATGGCCGGCTTAAATTTATCAATATTCCCGCCCATCTTAAAGGGGTGTTTTCGGTTTCCGGGCTGGACAGGATTATTGAAGCCTACGGCACAGAGGACCTGGCGCTAAACAGTTTTAAGGAAGATAAGATTATAGAAAAGATAAAGAAGATACAGCTCAGGCGCAGGTTTAAGCGTCTGCCCCTGGGCATAAAGATAGAATTAAAAACTAAATATGGTAATCCTCCGGTTTGCCTTAAGGTAGACCTGCTGAATTTGAGCGCAATCGGCGCCTACATCTACGGCTGTGATAAATTTAAGCTGGGGGATGAAGTTATCCTGCGCCTTAAGCTTTCACCGAAACCGCAGGAGTTGGACCTTGAGGCTAAGGTGGTTTGGCTGTCCGATAAGCAAATCCTGCCGCAGCTGCATCCCGGGATGGGGATAGAGTTCTGTAATATTTCTACTTCTGACCAGAAAAAATTGCTGGAGTTTATCGAGAGGAATTTATCTCTTATGTCTATGGAAGAATGAAGTTGAAAGGCGGTGTTAAATATGCGTAGGAATTTTAGCATAGCAGTTTTGACTTCAATATTTTTATTCAGTTTTCTCTTTCGCTTGGATGCCGATACCTTGCATCTTAAGAACGGCCGCAGCATTGAAGGCCTGATCAAAGCAGAAGATGAACAGGGTGTTGACCTGGAGGTCGGATTCGGTACGGTTAGATTCTCAAGAAGCCAGATAGAGCGGATTGAAAGGACAAGTACTGAGGAATCCACCTCAATAAAGCAAAAATGGGAAGAAAAAAAACAGAAAACCCTGGATAAGGAAAAAGAGAATAGGCTGAAAAATGAGCTTGGGCCAAAGCAGGTTGACATCCAGCAGCAGAGCGGGCATGTGGTAGTCGATGTGCTGATAAATAAGAAGGTCAATGCCTCGCTGGTCCTGGATACCGGAGCGACCTATGTGGTGCTTACTCACGCCATGGCCCAAAAAATAGACCTGGATATCGACGAAAGGATAGGTAAAGACATAGAAATGGTTTTAGCCGACGGCCGTAAGGCCAAAGCAAAATACATGATTCTTGATACTGTCAGCGCCCAGGGGGTAGAGGCAAAAAATGTGGCCGCGGCTGTCCTGCCATCGGATGTCGCCGGTGCTAATTTTAAAGACGGTTTACTAGGGATGTCTTTTTTGAAAAATTTCGTATTTAAAGTGGACCAGAAGAATAATAAATTAATTTTAGAAAAGTCGCCATGAAATCTTTTACCAAATACCTCTGGTTCAATACCAAAGCCCGCAGGGATTTTATTAATATCACCCCTCAGGTAGAAGAAGCGATTATGGAGAGCAAGGTAAAAGAAGGCTTATGCCTGGTCAATGCCATGCATATTACTTCTAGCGTATTTATAAACGATGACGAGTCAGGGCTGCACAGGGATTTTGATGAATGGCTGGAGGGCTTAGCGCCTTTCGGAAAAGACAAATACCAACATAACCTGACCGGTGAAGATAACGCTGATGCGCACCTGAAGCGGACGATTATGGGCAGGGAAGTGGTGGCGGCAATAACCCAGGGTAAGTTAGATTTCGGGCCGTGGGAACAGATATTTTACGGTGAGTTTGACGGCCAGCGTAAGAAAAGAGTATTGGTTAAGATTATCGGGGAGTAGGCAGGCGATGAAAATAAAAGATACCGAAATCAGGATTTTTAAAGGCGATATTACCGAACTTAAGGTTGATGCTATAGTCAATGCCGCGAATAATAAATTGCTGATGGGCGGGGGCGTAGCCGGGGCGATAAAGAAAAAAGCCGGCAGTATCGTAGAAGAAGAGGCGATGGATAAAGGCCCGATACCGGTCGGGGAGTCGATTTTTACTTCTGCCGGCCGGCTCCAGGCAAAATACGTCATTCATGCCGCGACCATGGGGATGGATTTTAAGACCGACGAAATAAAAGTAAGGAATGCCTGTAGGAGCGCTTTAAGGGTGGCGGAAGAGTTGAAGATAAAGTCTATCGCCCTGCCTGCTTTAGGCTGCGGGGTGGGAAATTTTCCTTTGTTGGCCTCGGCGAAAATCATGGGCCAGGAGGTGCTGAAATACCTGCGTGAAAATGAGACAAGCCTGAAGGAAATTATTTTTTGCCTGATCAGCACCGAAGCCTTTGAGGTTTTTAACAAGGGGTTAATAAGCTATATTACTTATGTCATCCAGAAACTGCAGAAGGGGCCTTTTAGCACGGTTGACGCTATAATTGAAATAGAAGAAGGCGTGGTATTGATTAAAAGAAGCAATCCCCCTTTTGGCTGGGCGCTACCGGGAGGATTTGTAGATTACGGGGAGAGCCTGGAAAACGCGGTAGCCAGGGAGATGAAAGAAGAAACCGGGCTGGACTTAGAGGAGTTACGCCAATTCCACACTTATTCTGAGCCGGACCGCGACCCGCGGTTCCACACCATCTGCACCGTATTTCTTGCTAAAGGCAAAGGCAAGCCCAAGGCAGGAGATGATGCCGCAGCATTAAAAGTGGTTAAATTAGACGAGATTGAAAAGATGGAATTCGCTTTTGACCACAGGATAATCCTGGAAGATTACATAAAATACAAAGAAGGCAAAAATCCTTTTTAGCCTTCGCGCAGCTGCTTTTCCGCGTCCACGATATCACGGTTAATCACCCTGACAGTTTCCTTTATTTTTTCTTTTAAAATCTGGGATGCTACCCCGGCCTTGCTTACCTCGCGTAAAGTCTGGATGCTCATCCTGAAGTAGCGCACTATCTCGCCTTCGTCAGTATCGGTGTATCGCATGATTTTATCAAAATTCGTCCCGCGCAGCCAGGCTTCCATGCAGCCGGTCAGGTGAAAATAAGGCAGTTTGCTGAAAGGATATATCCTGTAGCGGCGCTCCTTCTCTTTTATCTGGTCATATATTTCTTCGCAGGCTTTTTTTATGCTGCGGTTGGTTTTTGAAAGGTCAGTCGGCAGGCGCTGGTGTTTCCGGGGCTCAAAGACAACCGCGGCAGCCACAACCCCTAAGCCGAATTCATCCAGCTGTTCGAGTATTTTCTGGTCGTATAATTCTGATAATATCAATTCATAGCCATAGACGGTCTTGGCGAATTGGCCTTTTTGGGTCAGGCTGCCTCCGGATATATAGCCCGAATCTTTCAGGAGTTTTAATTTTGCCTCGATCAGGCGCAGGGCTTCTTTCTGTTCGTTTTTACGCGACTGGAAAAAATGCAACGACAGGGGATAAATCTTAAAGAGTTCTTCTTTATATTTTTCATAGAGGTTAAGAATGGTGGCGTATGAAGTATTGAATTGGCTGTTTACTTCCTCCGGATTGCCGAAGATCACCCGCTGCACTTCCTGGTAATTTATGCGGTGGGGGTTTATCCGGCAGTAGACAAAACCTTCTTTGTCTATGCCGCGCCTGCCTGCCCGGCCAGCCATCTGGTAGAAGTCGCGGGTCTTCAAGTTCCTTACGTAGCGGCCGTAGAATTTCCTCAATTCGTCAAAGATCACCGAGCGGCTGGGCATATTTATCCCCAGGGCGAATGTTTCAGTAGTGAAGATGATTTTTATCAGGCGGCTGGTAAATAATCTCTCTATGACTTCTTTAAGCGTAGGCAGCATGCCGGCGTGATGATAGGCAATGCCTCTCTGGATGAGCGGGTACATTCTTCCGGCAGTCTTATCGTTTTTTAAACCAAATCGCTCGCAGAGAGAATCATACAGCGCGGTAATCTGCGCTCTTTCATCGCTGTTCAGGAAATTGTAGGAATACAATTCCTGAGCCAGATCCTCGGCCCTTCTCCTGCCAAAGACAAAATAGATGCAGGGTAGGGCTTCTTTCTGGCGTAAGTAATTTATCAGCTGATTTATTTTATTTGGTTTGCCGAATCTTATCTTCTTCAGCTGCTCTATCTTATCGACGATTTCATTCTGGCTCTGGAAGAAAAAGTGCAAAGGCACCGGCCTCTTTTCTTCGATCACCGTTTTTACCGGCTTGTTATGTATAGACTCAATCCATTTGGCTACCTGCTTTATATTGGGGATAGTGGCCGATAACCCGAGTATTTGCATATGAGGAGGCAGGAATATCAATGATTCTTCCCAGACCGTCCCGCGCTCGGCATTATCGATATAATGTATTTCGTCAAAGATGATCCAGGAGTATTTTTTCAGGCTTTCCGGCTCATCCAGTATTTTGTTGCGGAATATCTCGGTGGTCATGATTAAAACCGGTGCAGCCGGGTTTATGGAGACATCTCCGGTTAATATTCCGATATCATCGCCGAATTGAACCTGGAAATCCCGGAATTTCTGGTTGGAAAGGGCCTTAATCGGGGCAGTGTATATCACCCCTATTTTGTTTTTGATGGAATTATTGATGATGTATTCTGCAATCGCGGTTTTCCCGCTGCCGGTGGGGGCAGAGACAATCACCGAAAAATTCTGGTTAATATAGTCTATGGCTTCCTGTTGGAAAGGGTCGTAGATCATAGATGTATTATAGTGCAAAACTGTTGATTTATCTATATAAATAGAGTAAAATAGCTGGCGTGGGATATGAATTAGCCTTAGGTAAAGCCTGGGAAAAACTCTCTAAGTTAAATATTCCGAGCCCTTTATCTATAAAATTCCTGGCTGATGAGTACACGGTAGAGAGTAAGGCAAGAAAGGTGATTTCTCTTGCCTGTAATGTCCCGGCAAAGGATTTTACCGCAATTATTATCCTTCATTACCTGGCCTGTAAATTACAAGGGTTGCCGGAGTTAAGCGGTGAGTGGCTTTCTTTTAAAGAATTATCAGGGATTGAAGGTTATTACCCGGCTTTCAGGAAGAGGGTAATCGAACCGGTGATCCGTAAATACGGCGCAAGCCCTGATGGAATATTGGCGGTATTGGAGAGGTTGCCCGGAAAACGGATCAACCAGGGAGATGTGGGAGTTGTTCTTGAGGCATTTGAAGCTGTGCCGGTGGCAGTGCTGCTTTGGCGGCCCGATGAGGAGTTTGGGCCGGAGGCAAATGTGCTATTTGATAAGAGCATTACTAAAATATTCTGTACTGAGGATATAGTTGTGTTAGCGGGGATTGTCGCCGCCGGGATATAGGGAGGGTTGAAGATTGAAAAAGATCACTAAGAGAGCTCTTATAGCAGCTTTGGTGGCAATATCGGCGTATTTTGGTTTCATTCATGCGCAAGAACAGCCGAGGATTTATAAATCCGAAGACGGGATTGTTACCATCCCACTCGGCAAGACCTATAATTATTCAAATGTTTATGTTAAACGGGCGGTAGACGGGGATACCTTGGTGCTTGCCACCGGCGAGAGGGTGCGTCTTATCGGCATAGATACGCCGGAGATGCATGAATCCTCCAAGCTCCACCGCGACAGCAAGAAGACAAATCAGGATGTGAAGACAATCATAAAATTAGGCACGCTAGCCTATGAATTTACCAAAAAATTAGTTGAGGGCAAGCGGGTAAATTTGGAATTTGATGTTGAGAAGCAAGATCAATACCACCGCCTGCTGGCTTACGTATATCTAAAAGACGGCACGTTTGTGAATGCCGAAATTGTCAAGCAGGGGTATGCTTCTGTTATGACCATACCGCCTAATGTCAAACACGCGGATTACTTTTTGAAGCTTTCCCAGGAGGCGCGCGAAAATAAGCGCGGCTTGTGGGCGGAATAATATTACAGGAGGTAAATCATGTTAAGATGTTTAACTGCAGGTGAGTCGCACGGCAAAGGGATTATTGCAATTTTAGAAGGTATGCCGGCAGGTTTAAAGGTAGACTCAGGTTCTATAAATAAAGAATTGAGGCGCAGGCAGGAAGGTTTCGGTCGGGGCAAGCGCATGCAGATAGAAAAAGATAGTGCCCAGGTGGTTTCCGGATTAAAGAATAACCTGACTTTAGGCAGCCCCCTGGCGCTGTTGATCCAGAATAAAGACGCCAGCATTGAACAATTAAGAAGAGTAGTTTGTCCCCGTCCCGGGCATGCGGATTTGGCCGGCTTGTTAAAGTATGGTTTTAACGATATACGGGAAGTTTTAGAGCGGGCTTCAGCCAGGAGCACCGCCGCCACCGTGGCAATCGGGGCATTATGTAAGATATTCCTGGAAGAATTTAATATAAATATATCAAGCAGGGTTTTGTCTATCGGAGGCCGGGTTACCAGGCAGGCGATGATAGATAAAATCGCTGAGGCGGTGAGTAAAAAAGATACCCTGGGCGGAATTTTTGAGGTGGCCGCCAAAGGCGTTCCGGTGGGCCTGGGTAGTTATGTCCAGCCGGACAGGCGCCTGGACGGGAAACTCTCCGCGGGCATAATGTCTATTCCCGGGATTAAAGCGGTAGAAATCGGTTTAGGTTTTGGATACGCGGATAAATTCGGCTCTGCCTGCCACGACGCGATTTACTACAGCCGGAACAAAGGTTATTTTCGCAAAACTAATAATGCCGGCGGCATCGAGGGAGGGATTTCAAACGGAGAGGCTATAGTTTTACGCGCCTGTATGAAGCCGATCTGCACCCTGATGAGCCCCCTGGATTCCGTGGATATAAATACGAAGAGGCCTTCTAAGGCAGCAGTGGAGCGTTCTGATATCTGCGTGGTAGAGGCCGCGGGGGTAATTGCGGAATCGGTCTCTGCTTATGTGCTTACGGACGCCTTCCTTGAGAAATTCGGCAGCGATGCTCTTAAAGACATCAAAGATAATTACAAAAATTATCTGAAAAGAATCAGTTAGAAAAAACCGCCTCCTTCGTCAGTTATATTCAGAAGGGGGTGATAATCATGGATGAGGGTGAAATCCAGGTCAACCGGATTTATAAGGTTGACGGCGAGTCAAAGCTGAAGGCTTTTGTGGATATCTCTTTGGCCGGGGTGGTAGTGAAGGGTTTGCGTATTGTTGACGGCAGTAATGGGTTGTTTGTGAGCATGCCCCGCCACCTGGGTAAGGATGGCAAGTGGTATAATACTGTTTATGCCTCTACCAAAGAAATACAGAAGCAGCTAAGCGAATTGGTGCTGGCAGCTTATAAAGAGTAAATCCATAAACCTGAGTTCCCCGCCTTTTCTGTGGCGAGAATTTTTCGGCAAGCAAGGGCGGGGTTTATTACAAATGAAAAATACAAACAAGAAAAATATCTATTTAGTCGGCTTCATGGGCACAGGTAAGACCAGTGTCGGCAGGGAGCTCGCCCGGAAAAAGAAATGGTGTTTCGTGGACCTGGATGAGTTGATTGAGCTAAGGGAAAAAAAGCTGATTGCCGATATCTTCGCCCAGGAAGGCGAGCCGTATTTCCGCCGGCTGGAGAAACGAGTCTTAAAAGAGGTTTCGCGGGAGAAAGAATTCGTAGTTGCCTGCGGCGGCGGCATTGTCGTCGCTGTGGAAAACATTAAAATAATGAAGGATTCCGGGACAATAATCTGCCTGTCAGCCAGCCCTGAGGTTATTTTGGAAAGGACCTCGGGTTACGCGCACCGCCCGCTGTTAAATGTCGCAAATCCCAAAAAACAGATCGGATTGCTGCTTAAGCTGCGCGCTCCTTACTATGCCCGGTCGGATAAAATTATTGATACCTCAAAGTTAGCGGTGGAAAAAGTTGTGGATAAGATCCTAAAATTAACCTCTAAGAAAAAATAACACTTCTTCGTAAAATTTGATGCTAAGCCAAGAATCAATAGACTGGTTGCGTTTAGTTTTGACCCCTGAGATTGGCTCAAGGCGGGGGAAAAGCCTTTTAGAAAAATTTAAAACCCCAAAAGCCATATTAGAAGCTTCTTTATGCGACATAGCAGAAGTAGAAAACGTAGGCAGGGGAGTTGCCAAAAAGATCGTCGAGGGTAGAAATAAAATAGATTTAGGCCGTCATATTAAATTAATTGAAAGAAACAATATTGAACTTATCCCTTTAGACAGCGAGTTTTACCCATCCAATTTAAAATCCATATATGATCCGCCTTTAGCCTTATTTATGAAAGGAGAAATGCTGCCTCAGGATTATTTTTCCATTGCCATAGTAGGCACGCGCCTGGCTTCTTTTTATGGCAGGACCATGTCTGAGAAATTGAGCAGGGAATTGGCTGAAAAAGGTTTTACTATTGTAAGCGGCGGAGCGCGTGGCATAGATACTTTTAGCCATCAAGCTGCTTTAAGAGCAAAAGGCCGCACCTTGGCAGTGCTGGGATGCGGTTTAGATATAATTTATCCGCCAGAGAATAAAAAACTATTTGAAGAGATTGCCGAAAAAGGAGCAATGATTTCAGAATTTCCTTTATCTACTAGGCCGGACAAAGGAAATTTTCCGATGAGAAATAGAATAATCAGCGGTTTATCATTAGGTGTGGTTGTGATTGAAGCGCCGCATAAAAGCGGGGCATTGATTACCGTGGCCCACGCCAATGAACAGGGGCGCGAGGTCTTTAGTGTTCCCGGTAAGGCAGATAGCTTTGTGAGCAAGGGAACTAACCAGCTTTTAAGAGAAGGTGCGAAGTTGGTGGAGAATGCAGATGACATAATTGAGGAGCTGGAGCCGATATTAAAAAGCAAGATAAAAGAGCTTAAGGCTATTCCGCCAAAGGCAGCAGAGGAAAAACAACTTTTAATGAAGCCGCAATTATCAGAAGAAGAAGCTAAAGTTTACAGCTTGCTTTCTTCAGGTTTTCTTGATTTTGATGATATTATTGCTAAGAGCCGGCTGCCTGTAAGCGCCGCATCAGCTGTGCTTACAACGTTAGAAATGAAGAAGTTAATCAGGCGGCTTCCCGGTCAACAACTGATAAGGAATTAAAGATGAAAGATAAGAGTCTAGTTATAGTAGAGTCTCCGACAAAGGCAAAGACGATCAGCAGGATTTTAGGTGATAATTATACGGTTGTTTCTTCCATGGGGCACCTTATTGATTTGCCAAAGAAGGAATTGGGAGTAGATGTGGATAATGATTTTAAGCCTTCTTACGTAGTCATTTCCGGCAGGCAGAAAGTCCTCTCCGCTCTCAAAAAGGAATCTAAGGGAAAGAGTACAATATACATCGCTACCGACCCTGACCGGGAAGGCGAGGCAATCGGCTGGCACTTAAAAGAAAAGATGGCCAAAGATAAAAAAATCCAACGGGTCGTCTTTCATGAAATTACTTCCAGCGCGGTGGCACAGGCATTCAAGAATCCCCGCGATTTTGATTTGAATATGATAGAGGCGCAGGCCGGCCGCAGGATATTGGACAGGTTGGTGGGTTATTTTTTAAGCCCCCTGCTCTGGAAAAAGATTGTCCGGGGTTTAAGCGCCGGGCGGGTGCAGTCAGTGGCTTTGAAGTTGATTATTGAAAGAGAAAGGCAGATTAAAGGATTCCAGCCGCAGGAATACTGGGAGGTCCAGGCCCGGTTAAAAAAGAAAAACCAGGATGGTGATTTTACCGCCAAATTAGATAAGATAGCCGAGCAAAAGGCGGAAATAAAGAATCAGCAGGAAGCCGATAAGTTTGCCGAGGATATAAAGAACAAGGAATTTATCGTATCGGATATAAAAAACAGCGAAAAAAAGCGCAACCCCGACCCGCCTTTTGTCACCAGTACCCTACAGCAGGAAGGGTTTAATAAATTAAGGTTCAATGCCACTAAAACCATGATTATCGCCCAGCAGCTTTATGAAGGCATTGATGTAGGCGAAGAGAATCCCGTCGGCTTGATTACTTATATGCGTACCGATTCCGTTAAGGTGGCTCCTGAGGCAATAAAAGAAGTAAGGGATTATATCCAGCTTCATTTCGGCAAAGATTACCTGCCTGAAGCCCCCAATGTCTATAAAGTAAGAAAGCTTGCCCAGGAGGCGCACGAGGCTATCCGGCCTACTTTGATCTCCCGGCCTCCGGCCAGCCTGCAGGATTTTTTAACCCCGGAACAGTATAAACTATACGAGCTTATTTACAACCGGTTTCTCTCCAGTCAGATGACTCCGGCGCGCTATTCAGTGAATACGGTCAATATCCGGGCGGATAAATATCAATTCAGCGCTTCGGGCTCAAAGTTGATTTTTGACGGGTTTAGCGCTGTTTATAATAAGGATAATGAAAACGGCGAGGATAAGGAAGAGAAAGAAAAAAATGTTATTCCTGCTTTAGAGAAAGATGAGGCCCTGGATTTAGTTAAACTGCTGCCTTCGCAGCACTTTACCAAGCCGCCTCCCCGTTTCTCCGACAGCTCCCTGGTAAAAATATTGGAAGAAGAAGGTATTGGCAGGCCGTCTACTTATGCCCCGATAATCCATACCCTTATTTTGCGCGATTATGCCCGCCGACTAAAGGGGTACTTTTTTCCCACCGAACTGGGATTCAAGGTCTGCGATTTACTGGTGGAATATTTTCCCAGGATTATGGACGTTAAGTTCACCGCCCTTTTAGAAGAAGAGCTTGATGAGGTGGAGGAGGGCAAGGTAGATAAGCTCAAGGTGTTGAAAGATTTTTACGGGCCTTTTAAGGAGAGCCTTGATTTTGCCCAGAATAATATTAAAAAAGAAGTCGTCACCACCGAGGAAGTTTGCGAAAAATGCGGCAAGCCGATGATCATAAAATGGGGGAGGAAAGGTAAATTCTTAAGCTGTTCGGATTATCCGCAATGCAAGTTTTCCAAGTCTATTACCTCCGGGATAAAATGCCCTCAAGCCGAATGCGGCGGAGAATTGATTGAGCGCCGGGGGCCGAGAGGGTTCTTTTTCGGCTGCTCCAATTATCCCAAATGCAGTTTTACCTCAAGGACATTACCGGAGAGCCAGTAATTAAGCCATGGAACGTTACATTGAAAAATTTATAAGATACCTGGAGATTGAAAAAAATTATTCGCCGCATACGGTATTGAATTATAAATTGGATTTAAAAGATTTCAGTAAATTCCTGGGCGAGGCGGAATTGGAAAAGATTGATTACCTGTTTTTAAGGAAATACCTGGCTATCCTGAAAGAGAAAAGATTAGGGGCAAGGTCTGTCGGCCGTCATCTTTCTACTTTAAGGTCGTTCTTCAGGTTCCTGACAAAAGACGGTTACCTGAAATCCAATCCCATACTCAGCCTTTCCAGCCCCAAGCAGGAAAAGCATCTTCCTTCATTCCTCACCGAAGATGAGGTAAGCAGATTAATCGAATCTGCTTTTGCCAAGAATGAAGAAGACGAGATGGGGCTGCGCGACAGGGCGATACTGGAAACATTTTATTCAACAGGCATCAGGATTTCAGAGTTAGTCGGGTTAAACTACCAGGATTTGGATTTTATCGGCAGCATAGTCAAAGTCTTGGGCAAGGGCAGGAAAGAGCGGGTGGTGCCCATCGGAGACAGGGCAATAAAGGCCATAAGGGCATACACAGAAAAAAAGAAAAAAGAAGGCGATGCCGTATTCTTAAATAAAAACGGCAAACGCATCAGCGCAAGAGGGGTCAGGAATATCGTCGGTAAGTATATCCGCATAGCAGGCATAAAACAGGGCGTATCCGCGCACACCTTCAGGCATTCCTTTGCCACTCATCTTTTAAACCGCGGAGCGGATTTAAGGAGCGTGCAGGAGCTTTTGGGGCACGCCAACCTTTCCACTACGCAAATATATACTCATCTTACTACCGACAGATTGAAAAGCGTTTATGACAAGGCGCATCCCCGGGCCTGAGCTAATCAAATAAAATATGTTCATTATTTATGATTTAATTTTTTTATTGTTCGCGGTTGTATGCCTGCCGCTGTATCTTCTTAAGAAAAAATTCCATAAGGGATTCCCTGCGCGGTTGGGAATGCTGCCGAAGGAACTCAACCTTGACAACCCCATTTGGATACACGCGGTAAGCGTAGGCGAAGTGATGTCCATAAAGAAGATGCTTGAAGAATTGAGGCTGGCATATCCCGGGAAAAAATTTGTCATCTCAACGGTTACACCTACCGGGAATAAAATCGCCAGGAGTATTGCCAGGCCGCAGGATTTTGTGACTTATCTACCGTTAGATTTAAGTTTTATTGTCAGGCCGGTCATTCATAATATTAACCCTTGCCTTTTCATCATCGCCGAGACTGAAATCTGGCCAAACTTGATAGATTGCCTTCATAAAAAAAATATTCCGGTGATGATAGTAAACGCCAGGATCTCCGGGCACTCTTTTAAGGGCTATTTGGGAATAAAGTATTTATTGCAGCCGGTATTAGAAAAAATCAGCCAATTCTGCGCGCAGTCAGAGACCGACGCTCAAAGGTTATTATGCCTGGGGGTAAATAAGGATAAGCTGCGGATAACCGGCAACCTAAAATTTGACAGCTTGATTTCGGGTAAGGCAGGTATTGACTACAGGGTAAAATTAGGATTAAACGCTAAGGAAAAACTTTTTATCGCTGCCAGCACTCATCCCGGAGAAGAAGAAATTATTTTAGCTGCTTACATAAAATTAAAAGAGGGTACGCCGGATTTAAGGCTCTTGATTGCCCCCCGTCATCCTGAGCGCTCTCTGGAGATATGCGCCCTGGCCAAGAAAGCCGGTTTTTGGCCCCAAATGACAAGCTCTTTAGGCAAGGAAAAATCCGGGCGCCAAGAGGATGAAACCGTATTCGTATTGGATACTATCGGAGAACTTATTAATTTTTATGCCATAGCCGATATTGTTTTTGTGGGGGGGAGCCTGGTGAAAAAAGGCGGGCACAATATCTTAGAGCCGGCTTCGCTGGGCAAACCGGTCTTGTTTGGCCCTTATATGTTTAACTTCCGCGATATTGCCGAGATGTTTTTAAAGGCCGAGGCAGCGTTGGCGGTGCATAATGGGGAAGAATTAAAAGAAAAGGTAGAATATCTGTTGCGCTACCCTTCAAAAATAGATGAAATGGCCAAGAGGGCCGGGGAATTAATCGCCCAAAACCAGGGGGCAACTAAAAGAAATATGGAAAACATAAAAGTCATATTGGAGGGCGTCGGAAAATGAAAAGATTAAAACAGTACCTTATAGCCGGCCTGGTAGTAGTTGTCCCGGTATTTGTCACGGTTTACATCCTGGTGCTTGTGTTCCAGTTTACCGATGGCATATTGGGAAAATACCTGAATGTTTATTTTGAGAAAGCCATGGGGTTTTATATTCCGGGAATAGGATTTTTAATCTGCCTGCTTGCCCTGCTTTTCGTGGGAATCCTGGCTACGGATTTTGTCGGCAAGAAGATATTGCGGCATCTTGAAAAATGGTTTTCCGCCCTGCCTTTAATCAACAAAATCTACCCGGCCTTAAAACAGATTGTCAAATTTATTTCAGCGCAAAAAGAATTCGGTTTCAAAAAAGTAGTTTTAGTGGAATATCCCTCTAAGGGTATGTGGACTATCGGTTTCCTGACCAATGAGAATTTCCAGGAAATCAATAAAGTAACCGGCAGGGAGATGGTGGCGGTATTTCTACCTAATACGCCCGGCCCTCTCTCGGGTTACGTGGCTTTTTTCCCCAAGGAGGAAGTAAAATTTCTGGATATCCCTGTTTCCGATGCCCTGAGGATCGTTATTTCAGGTGGAGTTTTTAAGGATGGAGGATGATTGGCGCAAGAATATTTTTATAATATAGCCACCGATAAAGAAAAAGGGATTTTAAGCATTCCTATTAAGGCAGTTTTGTTTGCCTTGTCCTTTATTTATTGCCTGGCGGTAAAGATTATGATTTTTGTCAATTCCCGCAGGGCCAGCCGCCTTGATTGTAAAGTTATCAGTGTGGGGAATATTACTTTAGGCGGGACAGGTAAAACTACCCTGGTTGAATTTATCGCTGTACACTTAAAAAAGCAGGGCCGTAAAGTCGCGGTACTTAGCAGGGGATATAAAAGAAGGCTTACCGGCAGCGAGCCGGCAGTTGCCAGTTATGAAAATATGGGTGATGAGCCGTATATGCTATCTAAGAACTTGGGTAGTATTCCAGTCATTGTTGATAGCGACAGGATAAGCTCGGCCAGGAAAGCCATAAAAGAGCACGGCGTGGATACGGTCATCCTGGACGATGGTTTTCAGCAGTGGCGAATATTGAAAGATTTAGAGATTGTCGCCATTGATGCTGCTAATCCGTTTGGCAACCGCTGCCTGCTGCCCAGAGGGATATTGCGCGAACCGCTCTCTTCGCTTAAAAGGGCGGACGTATTTGTTTTAACTAAAGTCAATCTTGGCCATACCGGGGAAGATGCTAAAAATTGTTTAAGCCGGATTAACCCCTCGGCGCAAATTTTTTCCGCCAAACATAAACCCCTGGGTTTTTACCGGATTGATAAACCCGGCGAGCTGTTAAAGCCAGCTGTCCTCAAAACAGAAGCAGTTACTTTGTTTTCAGGTATCGGCGACCCGGAGTCGTTTGAAAATCTGATTAAAGGCATGGGGTTGAATATCGGGCTGTCTTTTAAATTCCCGGACCACCATAATTACACTAAAGAAGATTTAGAAAAGATTATCCGCGCTTCCAGGGATAAAAATATTAATACCATCATCACTACCCAGAAAGACGCGGCAAGGCTTGGCAGCCTGCAGCTTGCGCCTTCCGGCCTGCAATTTCTTTATTTACGTATTGAACTGGAAATAGAAGATGAACAAAGATTCTATAATAGACTACGCCAGCTTTATTCTTTTTAGGGCCTTTAGTTTTTTTATAAGGCGCCTGCCTTGTGAGTTTACTTTATTCTTAGGCAAGAGGCTGGGCGATTTATTTTATTACCTTGACGCTAAACATAAGGCTATCGCCTATTCCAATATAAAAACAGCGCTGGGAGGGAAAATTCCTCCATCCGGGCTATCCAGGGTAACCCGGGAATTTTACCGGGATTTTGGCCAGACACTGATGGAAGTATTTATTTTTCCTTTAGTAGATAAAAAATACCTGGATAAATACGTAACTATTGAAGGGTTGGATAATATTGCCAACGGCTTTAAAAGAGGCAAAGGGGTAATCCTGGCGGTGGTACACGAGGGCAGCTGGGAGATGTCCAACCTGGTTTCGGCAAACCTGGGGTATCCTTTCAATATCCTGATCCGCGAACAGCCCAGATACGAGCGTTTGAATAAACTGCTTAATACCTATCGCAGCCAAAAGGGCACTAAGCTTATCCAGACAGAAAGCCAGACCAAGAGGTTGATTGAAGCGCTTAGGAAAAACGAAGCAGTGGCGATGACCGTGGACCAGGGAGGCAGCGACGGGGTGTTAGTGAAGTTCTTCGGCAAAGAAGCTTCCATGAGCACCGGCGCGATAAAATTAAGTTTAAGATACGGGGCGGCTATTATTCCGGTATTTTCCACCAGGCTTAAAGGGCCCTATCTTAAATTCAAGGTTGAGCTTCCTTTTGAGATTAAGGAGAGCGGGGATAGCCAAAAAGACATACAGGAGAATTTGCAAAGGCTTATTGCCATATACGAAAGGCATATTGCCATCTACCCTAAAGAATATCTCTGGACTTATAAGATATGGAAATATACCCCGGGAAAAAATATTTTAATACTCAGCGACGGTAAGGCAGGGCATCTCAGGCAGGCCCAGGCAGCAGCAAAGATAGCTGAAAATTATTTAAAAGATAAAGAGGTGAAGGTAAATACGGAAATAGTAGAAGTAAAATTCAAAAGTAGATTTTCCCGGACGGCATTGGCTCTGAGCAGCTGTTTTTCCGGAAAATATAATTGCCAGGGGTGCCTTTGGTGCTTCAGAAAGTTCCTGGTAAAAGATACTTATGATTCCCTTATGAAGATAAAACCGGATCTGGTAATATCCTGCGGTTCCAGCGTTGCCCCGGTCAATTTTATTGTCTCCAGGGAAAACCTGGCTAAGTCCATGGTGATTATGCGGCCGCCATTTTTGAGCACGAAAAGATTTGATTTAGTGATTATGGAACAGCATGACGCTCCTCCAAAAAGAAAGAATATTGTAATCACCGAAGGGGCCTTGAATTTAGTGGATGATGATTATTTGAATTTAAACGGCCAGGCGCTTAAATCCAGGGTTAAACTTAATAATAAATTCGTATTGGGGTTGTTGCTCGGAGGAGATGCTAAAGATTTCAAGTTAAGTGTTGATTCGCTAAAGGAAATAATAGGCCAGATAAAAGATGTTTTGGAAAAAATAGACGGCGAGTTATTGATTACCACTTCCCGGCGTACTCCGGTAGAAATTGAGCGCCTTTTGAAAGAGGAATTTATTAATTCCCCCCGTTGTAAACTTCTGATTATCGCTAATGAGAAGAATATTCCGGAGGCAGTAGGAGGGATACTGGCTTTAAGCCATCTGGTTGTGGTTTCCCCGGAGAGCATATCCATGATTTCCGAAGCGGTGAACAGCAAAAAATACGTTTTAGTTTTTAAAACCAAAAAACTAAATCTCAAACACGAGCGTTTCCTCGGGCATTTTGCCGAAAATAAATACATATATTTGGCCCGTCCCGATGAAGTCAGCAAGAAGATAAATGATATTTGGCGGGATAAGCCAAAAACCAATAGCTTAAAAGACAATCTTTTAGTCAGCCAGGCGATAGGAAGGGTCCTATGAATACGCTACAAATACTCCCACAGTTAAACCTGGGAGGAGTAGAAACCGCGGTTTTTGATTCGGTAAAATATTTAGCCAGGATGGGGCATAAGACGGTAGTGGTCTCCGCAGGAGGAGAATTAGTCAAGGACCTGGAATCCCTGGGGATTATACATTATCAACTGCCGGTGCACGAGAAGTCCCTCTTTACCATAATCAAGATGATCCCTAAGCTTGCGGAAATTATCAGGAAAGAAAAGATAGAGATTATCCACGCCCATTCCCGTGTCCCTGCCTGGATAGCTTATTTTGCCAGCCGCAGGGCCAAGATTGCCTTTATTACCACCTGCCACGGCTATTATAAAAAACACCTTTTTAGCCAGGTGATGGGATGGTCAAAGAGGGCGATTGCCATAAGCAATGTTATCGCCCGGCATATGATTGAAGATTTTGGCGTCCCTTATGAGCGTATCAGGCTGATACCTTCCAGCGTAGATTTAGAGAAATTTAAATGTCCGTCGCAGGAGAAGAAAAAAAGCGATGAGTTTAATATAGGCATAATCGGAAGGCTTACTCCTCTAAAGGGGCACTTGTATTTTATCAAGGCCATGGCAAAGGTGGCCAGGGTTATCCCGCGGATTAAAATCTGGATAGTAGGGGATGCCCCTGTTTCCCGTGAAGCTTATAAAGAGCAGATAGAGGTCTTAGTGAACAGGCTGGGTTTGTCCAATTGCACGGAATTTTTAGGCAGCCAGAAAGATATCCCGACTATACTTTCGCACCTGGATGTTTTGGTGCTGGCCACTACCGTGCCCGAAGCATTCGGCAGGGTAATCGTGGAGGCCCAGGCATGCATGGTCCCGGTTGTGGCCACAAGGGTAGGCGGGGTAGTTGATATTATTGAAGACGGCAAAACCGGCATCATGGTCCCGCCGGCTGACCCTGATGGCATGGCCGCGGGTATTATAAAGATATTGAAAGATGAAACACTGGCGGGTAACCTGGCCCGGAAGGCTTATGAAAAAGTAAAACAGGAATATAGCGCCGAGCTTATGGTAAAGAGGACATTGGAAGTGTATAAGGATGCCATAGAAAATTATAAAATCCTGATTATTAAATTCAGTTCCCTAGGCGATATTATTCTTTCTACCGCCGCGATCAGGGCGATAAGAAAAAAATTCCTGCAAGGCTATAAGATAAGTTTCCTGGTAGGCGAAGCCTCCAAAGATTTGCTGATGAGCTGCCCCTACATTGATGAGTTATTAGTTTGTGATTTGAAAAATAAGGATAAGGGGATAAAAGGGCTCCTGGTTTGGGGGGGCGCCTTGAGAAAGAAGAATTTTGATATTGTTATTGACCTGCAGAATAACCGTAAAAGCCGCATCCTGGCATGGCTATCCGCCAGCCCGGACCGCTACGGGTATGTTAATAACAAATGGGGGTTTTTACTTAATCACCGCATAAGAGACGAGAAGCCGCTTTTGGCTCCGGTGGTCCATCAGTTCAGGATATTAAAGATGCTGGGGATAGAATTGGAAGATCCGCAGTTAGAATTGTGGCCGACGCAGGAGGACCGGAATTACATTGAAGAATTTTTGAACGGCCAGTGGCTGAGCGCTAATCAGAAAATCGTGGGCATTAATGTGAGCGCCAGTTCCAGATGGGTCACTAAATCCTGGCCTTTGGATAATCTGGTGAAGCTCTGCGAAGAATTAGGCCGCCGGGATATGCGTATTATTATCACCGGCACGGAAAAAGATTCAGCCTATGCGAATACTTTAATCAACAGGCTAAGGGACTTGAAAATCATCAATGCCTGCGGCAAGACTTCGGTAAACCAGCTTGCCTGCCTGATAAAAAGATGCGCGGTATATATCTCGGCTGATTCTTCGCCTTTGCATATCGCTGCGGCGGTTGGCGTGCCCTTTATCGCGCTCTTTGGGCCGACTGACCCCCGCCGGCATACGCCTCCGGCAAAGGATTATATCGTAATCAAAAAAGATCTGGACTGCGGCCCCTGTTACAAATCAAAGTGCAAAACCAGGAAATGCATGGAGCTGATAACGCCGGAAGAAGTATTAGAAGCAGTGACTAAACTTTTATAATAATGATAATGAATATACTTCATATAACCAACGAACTGGATGTGGGCGGGATTACTACTTATGTTTTATCCTTAACCGCGAATCTTAAAAAAAGGGGGCATAACCTGTATATCGCCTCAAGCGGCGGCGAGCTTCTCGCGAAGTTTACCGAAGCAGGGGTAACTTATATCCCCATACCCATAAGGACGAAATGCGAGGTCAGCCCCAAGATGGCGGCCAGCCTTTTTAAATTATTACCCGTAGTAAGGAAGAACAATATTGAGATTATCCATTCACATAGCCGGACTACCCGGGTGTTAGCGGAGTTGTTGGCCAGAATGACTCGCAGGGTCCATGTTACTACCTGCCACGGGTTTTACAAAAAGAGGTTTTCCCGCAGAGTTTTTCCCTGTTGGGGGGCGAAGGTCATCGCCATAAGCGAACCGGTAGAAACATACATCAGGGGGGAACGCCGGCTTAAACAGGAAAAAGTAAAATTAATACACCATGGGATAGAGACAAAAGAATCCGGGGAGAAGCTGACGGGTAATATTGAATTGCGCCGCAACTGGGGCCTGGGCAGCGGCCCATTGATAGGGATTACTTCCCGGCTGGCTGATATAAAAGGGCACGCTTATCTTATTGAGGCAATGAAGTTGGTTTTAGTTGAGTTTCCCTCTGCCCAATTAATCATCGTGGGCGAAGGAAAGGTGAAAGAAGAGTTGGTTGGATTGACCAGGGAACTTGGCCTTGGGAAAAAAGTATTATTTATATCTACTGTCCTGGATACAAAAGAGGTTTTATCCATTCTTGATTTATTTGTTTTACCTTCTTTAGAGGAGGGGTTAGGGCTTTCGCTTATGGAGGCAATGGCATTTGGCCTTCCCTGTATCGGTTCGGAAGTAGGCGGGATAAAAGATTTAATCCGGCACAGGGTTAACGGCCTGTTGGTTAAACCGGCGGATGTGAAAGAGTTAGCCGCGGCAATATTGGAATTACTAAAGGACCGGGGTAAGGCGGAAATTTTAGGCAACAATGCCAGAGATTTTATAAACCAGAAATTCCCTCTTAGCAAAATGATTTCAGAAACTGAAAAGGTGTATTTAGAATGCCTCGAATCAAAAAGCTAATTTTATTTACAGGATTATTTTTTTTAGCGGCAATAATTTTATTGGCCGGCCTGGCCAGGCAGCGTTATACCGCGCCGATAATAATGTATCATTACGTCCATTATGGCGCTAACGCGGATGATAAGCTTGTGGTGACGCCGGAGGCTTTCCAGCGTCAGATGCGCTTTTTGAAAGAACGCCATTATAATGTTATCCCTTTGGAGGCGCTGGCTGTTTTGATCAAGGAAAAAAAGAAGATTCCCGGCCGGACCATCGCCATCACCATTGATGACGGCCACAAAGATAACTACAATTATATTTTCCCGGTGTTGAAAAAATATAATTTACCGGCCACCATGTTTTTAATTGTCGATGAAATAGGCCGGGCTCAAAATGACAGGTTAAGCTGGGGCGAAATCAAAGAGATGCAGGATTCGGGGCTTATCAGTTTTAGCAGCCACGCCCTGGGAGCGGAGCCGCTGGTAAATATCAAATCCGAAGAAGAGCTAAAGAGGCAGATTTTTGAATCCAAAAGAATATTGGAAGAAAAATTAGGAAAAGAAGTAACGATATTTAGCTACCCCGAAGGCCTCTTTAATGCTAAAATAAAAAAGATGGTTATCCAGGCCGGATACCTGGCCGCGGTGTCTACATCGCCCGGGATAAATTCCCCCAGCGACGATATCTTCGCCTTAAAAAGGCTGAGGATTTCCCAGAACGCAGGGAACCTTTTTGTTTTTTATATACAGGCAAGCGGTTATTACGGCCCGGTCAGGGAATTCCAGCACAGCTTTAAAAAGAGATGAAAAAAAAGAATAAGAGAATATTAGTTTTTAACGTAAACTGGCTGGGCGATGTCCTGTTTTCAACCGCGGTAATCAGGAATATCCGGCGTAATTATCCCGACGGCTATATTGCCTGCGTAGTCCCCAGCCGCTGTTACCCTGTTCTAAAAGGCAACCCTAATTTAGATGAAATTATTATCTTTGACGAGAAGGACCGGCATAAGGGAGTTTTGGCGAAGTTAAGATTCATCAGGGAATTAAGGAGCAAAAAGTTTGATATAGCCTATTTGCTGCACCGTTCGATGACCCGGGCGCTGCTTTGTTTTTTAGCCGGGATCCCGGAGAGGGTCGGCCACAATACTAAAAAACGCTCTTTCCTCTTGACCAAAAAAATCACCCCTCCGCCGGAAGATTCGATCCATCGCCTGGATTATTATATGGATGTCATTGAAAAAGCCGGGTTAAGGATTGAGGACAGGTACCCGGAATTCTTTATCAGCGATGACGATGTAAAATTTGTGGATAATTTCTTAGATAAGAATTCGCTTGGCAAGAAAGACTTTCTGGTGGCTATAAACGCCGGAGGAAACTGGATGCCTAAGCGTTGGCCGAAAGAATATTGGGCCCAGCTGGCCGACAGCCTGATAAGCGAATTGAAGGTCAAGGTAATAATCACCGGGGGATTGGGGGATATCGGCCTGGCAAAGGACATCCAGGGGCTGATGAAGGAAAAATTGATTGTTGCCGCCGGCGTATTCAACCTGAAACAGATGGGCGCTTTTATGAAGCGCGTAGACTTATTTATCACCGCGGATACCGGGCCGTTGCATATCGCCAACGCTGTCGGCGCCAAAAAAATAATCGCTCTTTTTGGCCCTACCGCGGCGCTGGTCACCGCTCCTTATCCGCTAAAGAACGTTATCCTTTTGCAGAAAGACGTGGGGTGCAAGATCTCCTGTTATGTGGTGGATTGCAAGGATAACCGCTGCATGAAGGCGATTACTCCTCCGGAGGTCCTAAAAATAGTAAGCGATGAATTCCCTAAAATCAAAAATTAAAAAAATACTGCTTATTACCCCGAGCAATGTCGGAGACGTTATCCTGACTTTGCCGGCGGTAGACTACCTGAAAGAGCATTTTCCCCAAAGCAGGATGACCATAATGGCCGGCCCGCTGGCCAAGGAAATCTTCGAAGGCAATCCTTTTATCCATAAGTTTATTGTTTACGATAAGTACGCGCCTTTACCCGAACAAGCCAGGTTATTCTTTGCGCTTAAAAGGGAAGGTTTTGACCTGGTGGTAGATTTGCGCAATACCTTATTCGGGGCGCTGCTTCCCGCCCGTTTCAGGACCTCGCCGTTTTTACGCCTCCCCGGTTTTATAAGGCATAAGAAGGAGCAATATCTCTACCGGATACAAAAGGCGCTGGGTTCAAAGAATATGCCGGTTAATGCCATAACAGGAAAATGCCTGTTTATCAACCGGCATGATATAGATTATGTAAACGGGCTGTTAGAAAAAAATAATATCAAACAGGACGATAAGATTATAATTATTGCTCCGGCAGCCGGAGGCGCAAACAGGCGTTGGGAAAAAGAAAAATTCGCTCAGGTTGCTGAGAGGCTGGCTGGGGGTTATAAAGTAGTCCTTGTGGGAAGGGAATCCGACAAGCCGGTTGCCCAATATATCTGCGGCAATTGTAAAACAAAAGCCTTTGATTTCTCCGGCCTGACTACTCTGAAGCAATTAGCTTATTTGATCCAGAAGGCGTCTCTGGTAATCGTCTGCGATACCGGGGTTTTACAATTGGCCAGTTACCTGGATGTGCCTATCCTGGCATTATTCGGTGCCAGCGATGAAAAAAAATTCGGGCCCTGGTCGCACAGGAAAGCAGTAATTTCCAGGGAGCTTTTCTGCCGTCGCTGTGAAGAGGCGCAGTGCCGTTTTGGCTCGATAGACTGCATGCGCCTGATCAAGGTGGATGATGTGGTAAGGCAAGCGGAAAATATGTTATCCGTAAGCCATGATTTACAGGCCTCAAGCCAAAAAGATAATTTTAAACGCATACTTATCGTAAGGACAGACAGGATAGGAGATGTTCTTTTGTCTACGCCGGTAATCAAGGCATTGAGGGATGCCTATCCTAACGCCTATATCGCGATGATGATTGCTCCTTACGCCAAAGATATAATAGACGGGAATCCCCACCTGGATGAGGTGATAATTTATGATAAGGACGGCAAACATAAAAGCTGGCAGAGGACCTTAAAGTTTGCCTCGAGGCTGAAGAAAAAAAGATTTGACCTGGCTTTGGTACTTCATCCTACAAATCGTGCGCATTTAGCGGTTTTTTTTGCCGCTATACCCAGGAGGGTCGGCTATGACCGGAAGATGGGGGTTTTACTTACCGACAGGATAAAACATACTAAGCAGCTTGGCCAGAAGCATGAATTGGAATATAACCTGGATTTATTGAGGCATCTGGATATTGAGGTTAAAGATAAGTCTCTGCATATACCCATAAAAAAGGAATCGGAAGAGTGGGTGGATGAATTATTCAGGGAAGTAGGCGTAGATAAATCCGATAAATTTTTAGCTATCCATCCGTCGGCAAGCTGCCCTTCTAAAATCTGGCCGGCAGAGAGGTTTTCTAAGGTAGCCGATAAATTAGCCGAGAAATATGGTTTTAAGGTCTTAATAATATCCGGGCCAAAAGATATAGTCAGCGCTAAAGTGGTATCGGGAAATATGCGCCATGCCGCGGTTTATCTGGGCGGCAGGACTTCGGTGAGCCAGTTGGCCAGCATCCTTAAAAGATGCCGGCTGTTTATCTCCAACGATTCAGGCCCGGTGCACATAGCTTCGGCCGTCGGCACACCGGTAATCTCCATATTCGGAAGGAATCAGAAAGGGCTTGGCCCTAAGCGCTGGGGGCCGGTAGGCAAGGAAGATAAGGTTTTGCATAAAGAGGTAGGCTGTATAGAATGCCTGGCGCACAATTGCGTCAAGAGTTTTGCCTGCCTTAAAGCAATAACCGTGGATGACGTTATAAACGCGGCGGATTCGGTCCTAAAAGTCAAATGAATCCGGCCAGGGCTGGCGAAAATATTCTAATTATCCAGTTGATTTAGGCCAAAAATGTGTTACAATTATAAATTCGTATGATTAATATAAACAAGGTAAAAACATATCCGCTTTCAAAGAGGAAAAGCAAGGTAAAAATCGGGGATTTTGCCGGTTTGCCTGAGCCTAAGAAGAGTTTTGCCGATTTCTACAGCTCTTTGCCAAATATATTAAAAGCAAAGGACTTACGCGCGGTATCCCAGGCAATAATCAGCGCCCGTAAAAAAAATAAAGCGGTGATTTTCATGGCCGGGGCCCACGTGATAAAATGCGGGCTTAACCCCATATTGATTGAATTGATAAAGAAAAAAATAATCACCTGCGTTTGTTTAAACGGCGCCGGCATAATCCATGATTTTGAAATTGCTTTACAGGGGAAGACTTCGGAAGATGTGGGGGAAAACTTAAAAAGTGGCAAGTTCGGGATGGGCCGGGAGACCGCTGATTTTATAAATAACGCGGCGAGGGAAGGCGTCTCCGCGGGTTTAGGCCTGGGCGCTGCGATAGGTAAAAAAATCAGCGAGTCGGGGTTACCCCATAAAAACCTGAGCCTGCTTTATAACGCCTACAAACATAATCTGCCGGTATGCGTATTCATAGCCATCGGCACAGATATCATACACCAGCACCCTTCTTTTGATGCCGCGTTTAGCGCAGAGGGCAGCTTAAGGGATTTTTATACCCTGGCGGATAATGTCCGCCGGATCAATAACGGCGGAGTGGTATTAAATTTCGGCTCAGCAGTGATATTGCCGGAGGTATTTTTGAAGGCCCTGAACCTGGCCCGTAATTTAGGCGATAAAGTCAAGGATTTTACCAGCGCTAACTTTGATATGATTTACCAGTACAGGCCGGCGCAAAATGTGGTAATCCGCCCGGTCCAATCCGGGGGAAAAGGTTTTTATATCGTCGGCCACCACGAAATAATGCTGCCTTTACTTTTCCAGGCGGTAATAGAGAAAATATGAGGGATTTAAGAGGTGTAGTCAATAATTTTAATAAAGCCAGGATACTGGTGATCGGCGATCTGATCCTGGATGAATACATCTGGGGGAGCGTGGACAGGATTTCTCCTGAAGCGCCGGTGCCGGTGCTCTGGGCGAATAAAAGGACATTCGTGCCGGGCGGCGCTGCCAACGTAGCCAACAATCTGCGTTCGCTTGACGGGGAGGTTTGCCTGGTGGGAGTTGCCGGAGAAGATAAGAACTCCGATATCTTGATCTCGGAATTAAAAAAGAGAAAGATCAATACAAAAGGTGTTTTTATTGAATCCGGGAGGCATACTACAGTCAAGAGTCGTATTATCGCCGGGCACCAGCAGTTAGTCAGGGTGGATTGGGAGCATACCCATCCGCTTCCCGGGGAATCAAATGCCAAGATAATCAATTTTATCCGGAAAAATATAGATAGTTTTGATGCCATAATTATTGAGGATTACGGTAAGGGCGTGATAAATAAACATCTATTGGGAGAGCTTATTTCTCTCTCCCGGGCCCATAAGAAGATCATCACGGTTGACCCGAAAGAAGAAAATTTCCAGTATTACCGCGGGGTCACTTCTATTACCCCCAACCGCCGTGAATTAGAGAACGCCATAAGGAATTTAAAGATAAAAGATACCACCAACAAGTTTAAAATAAACAGCGACAGATTGTTTACCGATAAGGACGTTGATTCAGCGGCGCGGCAGATTTTAAAATACCTGGGGTTAGAATCGATACTGGTAACTCTGGGAGAGCATGGTATGCAGTTATTTGATAAGGCCGGCCGCATGACCCATATTCCCACGGTGGCCCAGGAGGTTTTTGATGTCTCAGGGGCGGGAGATACGGTAATCAGCACTTTTACCCTTGCCCTTTGCTGCGGCGCGACTAAACTTGAAGCAGCCTATATCGCCAACTACGCCGCAGGGATAGTAGTAGGCAAAGTAGGCACGGCAGTCACTACCAGAAAAGAACTTTCAGAAAGGTTACCCTAAGATGGATGTAATCGGAGTCATTCCGGCGAGGTATTCCTCAACCAGATTTGAAGGCAAAGTCTTGATTGATATCCTGGGTAAGCCGATGATACAGCATGTCTGGGAACGCGCCAAACAGGCGCGGGTACTGGATGATTTAATCATTGCCTGCGACCATGAATTAGTTGCCAGGGCCGCGGAAAAATTCGGGGCCAAGGTGGTGATGACTTCTAAGGGGCACCTTTGCGGTACAGACAGGATAAGCGAAGTAATAAATCCTATAGACGTAAAAAAAGTGATTAATATCCAGGGCGATGAGCCGTTAATCCATCCTAGCATGATCGACAGCGTTGCCCAGGCGCTTATGGATAACAGCAATATTTCTATGGCCACGATTATTAAAAAGATAGATGACCTCCAGGTTTTAAATGACCCTAATGTGGTGAAGGTAGTGGTGGATAAGAATAATTTTGCCCTTTATTTTTCCCGGGCAGCCATACCGCACCGGGCGCAGAATTCCGAAGTGGAATCCCCAGTTTATTATAAACATATAGGATTATACGGGTATACCAAGGATTTTCTTTTTACTTACAGAAATTTACCCGCCTCCAACCTGGAAAAGATAGAATGCTTAGAGCAGCTAAGGGTCCTGGAGGAGGGTTTTCGCATCAAGGCGGTTGAGACTAAGTTCGATACAATAGGCGTGGATACCCCCGAAGATTTAGAAAAAGTAAAAGTCCGTTTACAAGGATAGGATTCATAATGCGGCAAATAAAAGTCGGAAATATAAAGATAGGCGATAAAAATCCTTTGGTGCTGATTGCCGGGCCCTGCGTCATTGAGTCGGAGAAGCATTGCCTGGCTGTCGCCGCCAGGTTAAAAGATATTGCCGCCAGGCTGGGTATCCCCTATATTTTTAAGTCCAGTTTTGATAAGGCAAACCGGCTTTCGGTAGCTTCATACCGCGGCCCGGGGATAAAGAAAGGCCTGGAGATTTTGAACAAGGTTAAACAAAAATTAAAGCTGCCTATATTAAGCGATATCCACTGCCGCAAAGATATTGCCGAGGCAGCTTTAGTTTTGGATATAATCCAGATACCGGCGTTTCTTTCCCGCCAGACTGATATTGTGTTGGCGGCTGCTAATACCGGTAAAGTGGTGAATATCAAAAAAGGGCAATTCCTGGCTCCCTGGGATATTTTGCCTATCATCAAGAAAATTGAATCTACCGGCAATAAGTCCATTTTAATTACTGAGAGGGGAGTTTCTTTTGGTTACAATAATTTAGTCTCGGATTTCAGGAGCCTGAAGATAATGCGCGACTTCGGGTATCCGGTTATTTATGATGCTACCCATAGCGTGCAGCTGCCCGGCGGCTGCGGAAGTTCTTCGGGCGGCCAGCGTCAGTTTGTGGCAGGGCTCTCGCGGGCAGCGGTAAGTTTTGGCTGCGACGGGTTATTTTTAGAAGTGCACCCTCACCCGGATAAAGCGCCTTGCGACGGGCCGAATATGATTGACCTGAAAAGTTTGGAGAATCTTTTAAAACAAATAAAGAAAATCGAGGCGGCTATATGAAAATAGATGTTGTAAAACGGGCGAAAGAAGTTTTGGATATCGAGGCTGCTGCCATCAAGGCTTTGAAACCCAGGATAGGCAGAGATTTTAAGAAGGCCCTGGAACTGATTTTAAAAATAAAAGGCAGGGTAGTGGTCAGCGGGATGGGCAAGACCGGCATAATCGCCCAGAAATTTTCCGCGACCTTAGCTTCTACCGGGACCCCGAGTTTATTTTTACACACTGCCGAGGCCATCCACGGAGATTTGGGAAAGGTCACTAGCGATGACGTGGTAATCATCATTTCTAATAGCGGTTCCGGCGAAGAAATGAAGCACCTTCTGCCTTTATTAAAAGAAATCGGTTCAAAGGTTATTGCCTTGACCGGCAATACCGATTCTATTCTGGCTAAATACAGCGATGTAGTTTTAGATGTGTCGGTAAAAAAAGAAGCCTGTCCTTTAAATCTTGCTCCTACCGCTTCCACCACCGCAAATTTGGCCATGGCTGATGCCCTGGCAGTCTGCCTCCTGGAGCAAAAAGGGTTTAAGGAGAAAGATTTCGCTTTTTATCATCCCGGGGGGCTGCTGGGCAGGAGATTGCTGTTGAAGGTCCAGGATATTATGCGCCGCGGTGAGGCCAATCCAGTGGTCAGCGAAGATAAAAAAATTTCCGAGGTTTTGTTTAAGATTACCAAGGCCCGCGCAGGCAGCGCTTCCGTAATCAATAAAAGAGGAATATTAGTGGGTATTTTTACTGACGGCGATCTGCGTCGTCACCTTGAAATAGACCCTAATCTTTCAGAGCGTAAGGTAAAAGAAGTAATGACTAAAAATCCCAGGACCGTGACCAGCGATATGCTGGCCCAGGAGGCGATGCGGATATTAAAAGAAAAAAAGATAGATGAGGTCCCGGTGATAGACGGTAAGAAGCATCCGGTAGGGCTGTTGGATGTCCAGGACCTCCTAAAGGCAGGGCTGGTTTAACAAGGGTATTATGTTTGAGCTTAAGGAAGATTTAAAAAAGCAGGCCGCCAAAATTAAATTGTTACTGCTTGATGTAGACGGGGTATTGACCGACGGCAGGATAATCTATGATTCCCGCGGCCACGATATGAAGTTCTTTGATGTCCACGACGGCATGGGTGTCTATGCCTTAAAGAGGGCAGGGGTTCCGACTATACTTATTACCGCCAAGGGTTCGCGGGCGATAAAACCCCGGGCCAGGGATATGCAGGTTGAAGCGGTCTTTGAAAACATTTCTCCCAAGAGCGCAATCCTAGACAAAATTTTAAAGAAATACAAAGTTGATAAGGAGCAAATCTGTTTTGTCGGCGATGACCTGGTGGACCTTTGCCTGATGAAAAAAGTAGGCTTTCCGGTCTCGGTATTTAACGCCTGCTCCGAGATAAAACAGGCTTCCGCATATATCACCCTGCGGCAAGGCGGCCGGGGCGCTGTGCGCGAGGTGGCGGAATTAATCCTTAAAGCCCAGGGTAAATGGCAGGAGATTGTGAAGCTTTATGATGTTTAAAAGATTAGCCCTTATCCTTGGCGTACTGTTTTTAAGCACTTCTTTGTTCGCGGAAGAGACAAAGCCGGAAGCCGAATCAGACCAGCAGATCAGCGATTTTTCGCTCTCCGGTTTCGCGGATAAAGGGAAAAAAAGCTGGGATCTCGCCGGAAAGACCGCGGACATATTTGATAATGTGATAAAACTTAAAGATGTGGTGGGGAACATGTACGGGGAAAGCGAAAATATCAAGCTTACCGCGAACAAAGGGGATTTTGACAAGGCAGAAGGCAAGGTGCATTTGGAGGATAAGGTAATGATTACTACCTCTTCGGGCGCTAAACTTACCACCGAATCTTTAGACTGGGACAGGAAGAACCAGGTTGTCTCGACCGACCAGAAAGTTAATATAGAAAGAGAAAATATGATCGCCACGGCTTTGGGGGCTATCGGCCAGCCAAGCCTTAATAAAGTCAATTTAGTAAAAGATGTCCAGGTAGAGATTGAATCCGCGAAAAAAGCGGGAGAGCCTGCTGATAGCGCCAAGAGCAAAATTATTATCACCTGCGACGGGCCGCTGGAGGTGGATTACCAGAATAACGTCGCCACTTTCAAGAATAACGTCAAGGTAGATAACAAAGACGCCTTAATATACAGCGATATAATGTTTGTTTATTTTGCCAAACCGGATAAGGATGCTCCCCAGAAAGAGGCTCCCAAGAAGGAAGCCGCCGGAGCAGCTCCTTCGCTTATGGGTTCTAAAATAGAAAAACTTGTTGCCCGCGGCAATGTAAAGATAGTCAAGGGCGAAAATACGTCTTACAGCGATGAGGCAACTTACCTGTCCTCCGATAAAAAGATTATCCTTACCGGCAGGCCCAGGTTGGTGCTTTATTCAACAGACGACCTTAAGGGCGCAATGACAGGTAACTAAGAAAAAAGAAAAGGCATTAAATGCATCTTCTAGAGATAAAAGGCTTATCCAAGGTTTACGACGGCAGGGAAGTAGTCAAGGGCGTGGATATCTCGGTGAAGCGTGGTGAAATCGTCGGGCTTCTCGGGCCGAACGGAGCCGGAAAGACCACTACCTTTTATATGGTAGTCGGAGTTATTCCCCCGAACCGCGGAAAAATCGTGTTTGATAATTATGATATCACAAACCTGCCGATACATGAGCGCGCCCGTTACGGCATAGGTTATCTTTCCCAGGAGCCTTCCATATTCAGGAAGCTCAGCGTGGAAGAAAATATTATGGCGATATTAGAGACATTGCCCATCAGCAGGTTGGAGATGAGGCACAGGTTAAAGAGCCTTCTTGAAGAATTGAATATTTCACACCTTGCCAAAAGCAAGGCATATACGTTATCAGGAGGGGAGAGGAGGCGCCTGGAGATTACCCGGGCGTTAGTCACTAATCCCTCTTTTATACTTTTGGATGAGCCGTTTTCCGGCATTGACCCTATCGTAGTCAACGAGGCCCAGGAGATCATCAAGGAGCTAAGGGATAGAGGGTTAGGGATCCTGCTTACCGATCATAATGTGAGAGAGACCCTTTCTATAACCAACCGGGCCTATCTTATCGCCGAAGGGCGCATCCTTATTTCAGGGACAGCCGACGATTTAATCAATAATCCCCAGGCGCGCCAGATTTATCTGGGGGAAAAATTCAGGATGTAGGAACATTAAACAACAGGGGAAATTAAATGAAAACAGAAGTCAAGAAATTAGACGGCACAACCAGGGAAGTCAGCGTGGAAGTAAGCGGTGAGATTGTAAAAAATAAATTTGAAGATGTGTTCAAGAGGATTTCGCAGGAAGCCAATGTCCCGGGTTTTCGTCCCGGCCATGCCCCGCGTGATATTTTAGAAAAGCACTATGCCTCTTCCGCCCATGAGCAGGTTATCAAGGAATTGGTGCCGGATGTCTACAATGAGGCTATTAATAAAGAGGGGCTTGATGTTATTGAATTTCCTGAGATATCCGAGGTAAAATTAGACAGGAGTAACCTCTCCTTTAAAGCCAAAGTAGAAGTCAGCCCTTCGGTTGAAATCAAAGATTACAAGGGGATCAAAGTCAAATACCAGGCCGCGGTTGTTTCGGCTGATGAAATAAAGCGCAACGTTGATTCGCTGAAGGAATCCAGGAAGGTTGATGCGGCAGACGATAGTTTCGCCAAAAGCCTGTGTTACCCGAATTTAGCTGAATTAGAGAAGGCCCTGGAGAGGCAGATTTTTATGCATAAAGAAAACGAGGGCCGCCAGAAAATAGAAAATGGGATAGTCGAGGCCGTTACCAAAGACCTGGATTTTAAATTACCCCAGTCGCTGGTAAAACGCCAATTGCAGGATATGCTCAGGCAGGCCAAAGTTGACCTTGCCATGAAAGGCGTTGCCCGGGAAAAAATCGATGCCGAAGAAAAAACCTTATTGAGCGAGCTTGAGCCCGAGGCCAGGAAGCAGGTCAAGATTTACCTGGTCCTTGCCGCGATAGCAAAAAAAGAAAATATTCCTTTGGACGACCAGATGCCCCGGAAGGTAATGGAGTTTTTGTTAAAAGAGGCTGACTGGAAAATAAGCGGAGGTGAGTAATGGAAGAAAAAATGCAGACGTTAGTCCCGATGGTTATCGAACAGACCAGCAGGGGTTATGAGCGGGCTTATGATATTTATTCCCGGCTGTTAAAAGACCGTATCGTATTTATAGGCACGCCGATTGACGATTATGTGGCTAACCTGGTGATCGCCCAGATGCTCTTTTTACAGATGGAAGATGTCAACAAAGATATAAGTGTCTATATTAATTCACCGGGGGGTTCGGTTACCTCCGGTTTAGCGATATACGATACTATGCAGTTTGTAAAATGCGATGTTGCCACGTTCTGCGTGGGCCAGGCATCCAGCATGGGGGCATTGCTCCTATGCGCCGGGGTAAAAGGCAAACGCCATACCCTGCCTAATTCACGGATCATGATCCATCAGCCATGGGGCGGCGTCCAGGGCGCGGCAGAAGATATATCCCGCCATGCCAAAGAAATCCTGAAGATGCGGGACAGGCTTAATGAGATATTGGCTAACCATACAGGGCAATCTTTAGAAAAAGTCCAGAAGGATACCGACAGGGATTATTTTATGTCGGCAAATGAAGCCAAAGAATATGGGATTATTGACGAGGTAATCATCGGAAAAAACAAGAAATAACAAGGAGAGATTTACAATGAGAAAGAATTATTTATTGACCCCAGGGCCCACCCCGTTACCGCCGCAGGTCTGTGAAGCGATGGCCCGGCCGATAATCCATCACCGTACCCCTCAGTTCCAGAGCCTGATAAAAGAGGCCACCGAGGGGCTTAAAATGATATTCCAAACCAAGAATGACGTATTCATACTCACTTCTTCCGGCACCGGAGCTATGGAAGCGGCGGTAATAAACCTGTTGTCCAGCGGCGACAGCGCGATTTGCGTCCAGGGTGGAAAGTTCGGGGAAAGATGGACAGAACTTTGCAAGGCTTATGGCATAACCGCGGAGGTCATTGATGTGGAATGGGGGAAGGCGGTTGACCCCGAAGAGATAAAAAAGAGGTTAGCGGCTAATCCTAAGATAAAGGCGGTGTTTACTACTTTATGCGAAACATCCACCGGCGTGACTAATGATATTGAAGCCATCGGCAAAGTGGTCAAGGATACAAGCGCGGTATTAGTGGTAGACGCGATAAGCGGCTTGGGGGCAATCCCCCTGGCAAGCGACAGCTGGTCCTGCGATGTGGTGGTTTCCGGTTCGCAGAAAGGGCTGATGCTTCCTCCGGGTTTGGCTTTTGTTTCAGTGAGCCCTAAAGCCTGGAAATTAATAGAGAGCTCAAAATCGCCAAGGTATTATTTTGATTTAAAGGCGGCAAAAAAGGCCCTGGATAAGACCGATACTCCCTATACTCCGGCGATAACTTTAGTCATTGCTCTGTGTGAGGCCTTAAAGATAATGAAACAGGATGGCCTGGAGAATATATTTGCCCGCCATAAAAAGATGGCTGAGGCGACCAGGGCGGCAGTCAAGGCCTTAGGGTTGAAGTTGTTCGCGCCAACCGCGGCTTCAGATGTGGTGACGGCGGCAGTTATGCCTGCGGGCATAGACGGCGAAAAATTAGTCAAAACCATGCGCGATACCTACGGAGTTACTATTGCCGGAGGCCAGGCAGAGCTAAAAGGAAAGGTAATCAGGGTTGCCCATATGGGATATATTGAAGAATTTGATATCATCGCCGGCATCTCCTGCCTTGAAAAAGTCTTAAAACTTATGGGGTATAGTTTTGAATTAGGGGCGGGCGTCAAGGCTGCCCAGGAAGTGTTTTTGAAATAAAAGCGGGAGGCAGGCTTATGTTTTATAAAGAAAGCGTAAAGATATCGGTTGAGCGCAGAAGAGCACCTCGTCTATCCCTCAAGGTGAATTTTTCCTATATGATATTGGGTTCGTCCGGAGATGCGAATGAATTACAACATGCTTCAACGCAGAATATCAGCGCCGTCGGTCTTCTTTTTGAAAACATAAAACAAATCCCCATAGATACAAAACTGAAAATAAATTTGACTATGCCGGGGGATCCCCAAAAATCGTTTGAAATCGAAGGGACAATAGTCAGGATTGAAAAAATGTTTCCTTCGCTTACCTATAACCTGGGAGTAGGCTTTACCAGGATCACCGATGAGCAGAAAGAAGAAATCAGGCTGCGTATCGAGCGGATGGATATCCTGAGGCTTCTGGATAAGGTAAACAGGAAAGAAGTCTCCGACCTGCACCTTACGGTCAATTCTCCCCCGATGATCAGGTGTTACGGGAAGATAAAGCCTTTGGACGATGCGTCTTTGTCCGGCGAGGAAATCAAGCAGATGCTTTACAGTATTCTTACCGAAGAGCAGAGGAAACATTTTGAAAACGAGAGGGATATAGATTTTTCGCTTTCCATATCCCTGGATGCCAGGTACAGAGTCAGCATTTACCAGCAGCGCGGGATAATAGAGGCGGTTTTCAGGAATATCATGCCCAATATAAAGGCCAGGGAGGAATTAGGCTTGCCCGAGGTGGTCGAGGAACTTTGTTATCTGAAGGAAGGGATAGTGATAATTGCCGGGACTACCGGTTCGGGGAAAAGTACGACCATCACCTCGATGATAGACATTATCAATAAAAAGAGGGGAGGGGTAATCCTTTCCCTGGAAAAACCGATAGAATATTTGCATAAGAATATTAAAGGAATAGTCAAGCAGAGAGAGGTGGGGGTAGACGTGCCGACCTTTGGCGCCGGTTTAAAAGCAGCTTTAAGGCAGGACCCTGATGTGATTGTGGTAGGAGAGGTCCTTGATTGCGAGACTATTGAGACTACGCTTCAGGCTGCTGAAACAGGCCATCTGGTTATAACTTCTCTCCATGCCAGTGATAGCGTGCAGGTTTTTGACCGGATTGTTAGCCTTTTTCCCGCGGAGCAGAGGGTTTTTATTTACTCCCGTTTATCCCATTCCCTCAAAGCGATAATTACTCAAAGCCTCTTGGTGCACACCAGCGGTATCGGCAGGGTGCTGGCAACCGAGGTTTGCGTGGTGAATACCGGGGTAAGAAGGGTTATCGCCAGCGGAAATTTTACCGAGCTGCCTGCGATTATAGAGACAGGTTCGCAGTTCAAGATGCATTTGATGAAGGATTCCATAGAAAGGCTTTTTGAGCAGAGCCAGATAAGCGCGGAAACTTACGATATGCACGACAAGAAAATAGGAAAATAAAATTCAACTAGTAGAAGATTCATGAGGAGGAAGGTTTGATGAAGATATTAGTCAGTGACCCGTTATCCGACGAAGGTTTGAAGATCATCAAGGAAGTCAAGGAATTCCAGGTTGATGTCAAGACAGAGCTAAAACCTGAGGAGTTAAAAAGCATAATCAAGGATTACGACGCTCTCATTGTCAGGAGCGCGACCAAGGTGACCAAAGATGTAATCGAGGCGGCTTCAAAGTTAAAAGTAATCGGCCGCGCCGGCGTCGGGCTGGATAACGTGGATTTGAACGCGGCTACCCAAAAGGGAATAATCGTAATGAACACCCCCGCTGGCAACACTATTTCCACGGCGGAACACACCATGAGTATGATATTGGCTCTTTCCAGGAATATCGCCCAGGCCAATGCCTCAACAAAAAAGGGCGAGTGGAAGAGGTCCAAATTCATGGGAGTTGAACTTTATAATAAAATTTTAGGTATAGTCGGATTCGGCAGGATCGGCTCGGAAGTGGCAAAGCGTTCACAGTCTTTCGGGATGAAAATCCTGGCCTATGACCCCTTCCTTTCTAAAGAGGTTGCTGAAGGGTTAGGCGTAGAGGTAGTTGAGTTGAAGGATTTATTCGAGCGTTCGGATTATATTACGGTGCATACGCCTTTGACCGAAGAGACAAGGCATATAGTCTCCGATGCAGAATTTAAGATAATGAAGAAAGGCGTGCGTTTGATTAATTGCGCCCGCGGCGGCATAATCGACGAGGCAGCCCTTATAAACGCGATTAAAGAAGGCAAGGTCGCCGGAGCGGCCATGGACGTTTTTGAAAAAGAGCCGATGGCAGCTGACAGTGAACTTCTGAAATTAGATAATGTGGTAGTCACTCCCCATTTAGGCGCATCCACGGAAGAGGCCCAGGTCAATGTGGCGATTGAGGTGGCTGAGATCGTGCGCGACGCGCTTTTAGGCAAAGGGATACGCAACGCCGCGAATTATCCCTGCCTGGAAGCTGAGGTCTGCAAAGTTTTAGACCCTTATATAAATTTGTCCGAGAAGTTGGGTGTTTTTTCAGGCCAGTTAGTTGAGGGGCGCTACCAGGAATTAAACATAAGTTATAGCGGCGATATCGTCCAGTATGATTTGAGCCCTCTGACCATGGCATTGGTCAAGGGGGTGCTCTCTCCGATTATGCAGGAGACGGTAAATTTTATCAATGCCACGGCTTTGGCTAAAGAAAGAGGCATCAAGATTAAAGAGTCAAAGTCTTCTACGGAAGAAGAGTTTGTAACTCTGATCCAATTAGAGATAAAAACCGATAAAGAAACAAAAAAAATTTCCGGGACATTATCTTCTAACAAACAGCCCCGGATTGTAAAGGTTGAACAGTATTATGTTGAGCTGGCGCCTGTCGGCGAAATGATTTTTATCAAAAACCTGGATAAGCCGGGCATCATCGGCAACCTGGGGACGCTTTTAGGCAAACACAATATCAATATTGCGGCGATGACCTTCGGCCGCGATAAGCCGGGTGGAAAGGCGATCAGTGTTTTTAATGTAGACAGCCCTGTTTCTGCCGAGATATTGGATAAGATTAAAAAATTAGAAAATATCGTGACAGTAAAGGTCATAAGGTTATGAAGATTTTTATTACCTCTTGCATTTTAGGGTTGCTCCTGTTTTCTCCTGCCTGTGCCAAGGAGATTACTATTCTTTTCACCGGGGATACCCACGCCATGATTTACCCCTGCAGCTGCCCTATAGAGCCGGATGGCGGCATTGCCCGCAGGGCGGCGTTGGTCAAACAGTTGAGGAAGGATAATCCTAATACCCTGCTTTTAGACTCCGGTGGGTTCTTTGCCGGAGGATTAGTCGATGAATATACCCAGAATATACAACTGGATATGCAGCGTACGGCGGTAAACGTCAAGGCCATGGAATTGATGCAATATAGTGCCGCGGCAATCGGCGATGACGGTTTTAATTTCGGAAGGGATCTTTTACAAGACGTTATCCTTAATACAAAAATCAGCTTTCTTTCCTGTAATATAGAACCTGATCCGATGAGGCTTTCCGGTTTTCTTCCCTATGTTATAAAAGAAGTCGCCGGCACCAGGTTTGGTATTATCGGGGTGACCAATATCATTACCACCCAGAAATCCGGAGGCCTGAAGATAACCGACCCTATTGAGGCGGTGAGGCGTTCGGTGGAAGAGCTGAAGAAGAAGAAAGTAAATATCATTGTGCTCTTGAGCCATCTGGGGGAAACCGCGGATTTGAATTTAGCAAACGATGTCCCAGGCATAGACATCCTTGTAGTTGCCCATAGCCGGAACAAGGAAGAGGCTTTTGCTAAAGCAGGCTCTACCTTGTTCCTCAGGCCGGATTGGCAGGGAAGGAAGCTGGGGAAATTCACTTTTACGGTGGCGGATAATAAAATAGTGAATTATAAAGTAGAGAAAATACGCCTTTCCGATAAAATTGCCGATGACCCTCAGATGCTTTCCGTCCTGCCCCGCTGTTTCTCCGACAATAACTGCAAGAAGGAGCGCTCTGTCGGGGTATGCAAGAATCCGGGGGGTTTAAATTCCAGTTGCGAATTCAGCCAGGCGGCCAGGGTTGCCTTGACGATTATAGTGCCCCGGGATTGTTTTACCTGCCGCACCGACGATATAACCGATAACCTGAAGAGATATTTTCCAGGACTGGTGGCCTCTTACCTTTATTATCCTGAGGCGAAGGCAAATAAATTTATCCAGGACCTTGACATCAAAGGCCTGCCGGTCTATCTGTTAGGCAAAGAAATAGAAGAAGATAAGGGTTTCAGCGAGGCAAGGGCAGGCCTGGAAAAAATAGGCGATTACTATATGTTAAAGCCCGCCTTAAGCGGGGTATCGTATTATTTATATAGAGATAAAATAAAAGGCAGATTGGATATATTTTTGAGTTTATATACCAAGGACGCTAAAGATTTGTTGGCTATGCTGAAGGAATATAACCCCAAGGTGCATTTTCTGGCTGTTGAGGAAGGCGATAATTTTGATGCCGCTAAGGGGAACCTTGAGGTAGAAGAATACTTGCGCAGCGTATGCGTCCAGAAGTATTACCCGCAGATTTTCTGGGATTATATCAGCTGCCGGGCGGGGAATATCAACAGTTCATGGTGGGAGGATTGCCTGGGTAAATTGGATACCGATAAAATAAAGGCCTGCGCCCGCTGTGAAGAAGGGAAGAAACTTTTAAGAGAAAACACCAGCCTTAATAAAGAATTGCAGGTTATGTACGGGCCGACGTACCTTTTAAACAACCAGGAGACGTTCACGTTCAGCAGGCTGCCCAGTAAGGAACTATTAAAAAAAATAATCAATAAGAGGTGATAAAATGACCAGTAAGCCAAAGATATACATTGTAGACGTGACCAATCGCGACGGGGTGCAGACTTCCCGGATCTGCCTTTCCAAGCTGCAGAAGACCATGATAAACCTGTACCTGGATGAAATGGGGGTATTCCAGTCGGAGTTCGGTTTCCCGGTGACGCACCACGAGACAAATTACCTGAACGCTAATCTGGAATTAGTCAAGAAGGGTGCTTTCTCCTCCCTGCGTTTGGAGGGCTGGTTAAGGGCAACCAGGGAAGATGTTAACACCACATATAAACTGGTGCCGCAGATAAGACACCTGAATTTATCTATTTCTACTTCTGACCAGATGATCATCCACAAATTCAAGGGAAAACTTGACCACCACTCAGTGATCAAGGAGATGGCTGAGGCGGTTAAGGACGCCCGTAAAGCCGGGGCTGAGTCTATAGGGGTAAATGCCGAAGACGCCTCTCGCACCAGGATGGACTATTTGATAGAATTTTCTTTAGCCGCTAAAGAGGCAGGCGCTGACAGGATCCGTTATTGCGATACCTTGGGCTACGATACTCCTTTTACTATTTATGAGCGGATAAAGCTTCTCGCCGAGGCAGCCAAGATACCTATTGAAATCCACGGGCACAATGATTTGGGCCTGGTGATCGCTAATTCTATCGCCGGCGCAAAGGCGGCCATAGAGAGCGGAGTGGATGCCTATATCAATACCTGCGTTAACGGTATGGGCGAACGCGCGGGGAACGCGGATTTAGTTTCAGTGATATTGGCCTTGAAATACGGCAACGGCATGGAGAATTTTCCTCTTGACGAAAAAGTCAAATTAAAGATGGCCTGGAAGATTTCTAAATATGCTTCTTACGCTTTTGGCGTGCCTATCCCGATAAACCAGCCCGGGGTGGGGGCGAATGCCTTCGCGCATGAATCGGGGATACACGCTGACGGGGCGTTAAAAGACAGGCGTAATTATGAACTCTATGAATTTGAAGAGTTAGGCCGTGGCGAGCCGGAGATAATCGAGACCGGGCGCAAGATCACCGCTGGCGAATATTCAGGGATTAAAGGTTTCAGGAATGTCTATGATAAATTAGAGGTTGCTTTTCACGACGATAAAGAGGCGGCAGAGGTTCTGGAATTGGTGCGTTATGCCAATGTGCATAACCAGAAACCCCTGGTGGATGACGAGTTGAAGTTTATTGCCAGCCATCCGGATATCGCCCGTAGAATCTTCACCATGGAGCCGTAAAGGAAAAAATGAATATTATTTTAGTAGGCGCGCAATGGGGCGATGAGGGCAAGGGTAAGATAATAGATATTTTGTCCGCTAAAGTCGATTATATCGTGCGCTATCAGGGCGGAAACAATGCCGGGCATACGGTAGTAGTCAAAGGCAAAGAGCATATTTTTCATCTTATCCCTTCGGGGATCCTGCATAAAGGGAAAATCTGCTGTATCGGCAACGGAGTGGTGGTTGACCCGGCAGTGCTGATTAAAGAGATTGATGATTTACATTCGGCGGGTATCCATGTTGACAGCCGCTTGAAGATTTCCTCGCTTGCCCATGTGATACTGCCCTATCACAGGATTTTAGACCAGCTGCGCGAGACAAAAAGAAAGCATAAAATTGGCACTACCGGCAGAGGCATCGGCCCCTGTTACGCCGATAAAATAAACCGCTGCGGGATAAGGATGATAGACCTTCTAAACCCTCGGGTTTTTAAGGAAAAGCTGAAGGACAACCTGAAAGAGAAGAACGAAATTTTTAAGAAAGTCTACCGGCACCCGGGGTATAGCTTTGATAAGATCTATAGGGAGTACCTGGATTACGGAAAATTATTTTCCCGCCACATCTGCGATACCCACCAGCTTCTGAATAAAGCAACCAGGGATAAAAAAGATATCCTCTTTGAGGGCGCGCAGGGTACTTTCCTGGATATTGATTTCGGGACATACCCTTTTGTTACCTCTTCTTCTACAACCAGCGGCGGAGCCTCGACCGGCACAGGTATTTCTCCGGTCAACATGGATAAGATTATCGGCGTGGCAAAAGCTTATACCACCAGGGTCGGAGAAGGCCCTTTTCCTACCGGTTTTACCCCGTCTTTTGATAAAATCATACGCAATAAAGGCAAGGAATTCGGCGCTACCACCGGCAGGCCGCGCAGGTGCGGCTGGCTGGATATGGTGATGCTAAAAGAGGCGGTCCTGCTTAACGGGATAACAGAATTGGCGATTATGAAATTAGACGTATTAGACGGCCTGAAGGATATAATGATATGCACTGCCTATAAATATAAAGGTAAGCTATTCAAAGAGTTTCCCTACGATTTAGAAGTATTAAATAATGCAAAACCGGTTTATGTAAAAATGCGCGGTTGGGATACAACAGTAAGCAACTCCAGGCATTATCGGGACTTACCTTCTAATTCAAAAGCTTACCTATCCAGGATCCAGGAAATACTTAAAACCAGGATAGTCATGATTTCCGTGGGTTCATCCAGAGACGCGACTATTTTTCTTGACTAATCCTACTGGTTATGTTATAGTTAAATTTCAAAATAAGGGAGGGTAATAATGAGAAAAAATATTTTAAAAATAATATTGGCCGCTTTAATAAGCGTTAGTTTGGCAGGGTGTACTTTTATCTTCCAGTCCGGGAGGCGCTCAGACACCCAGAAAATTGAAGATTTATCCCGTCAATTAGATGAATTGAGCCAGACCAAGAAACTTCTGGAAGAAAGGCTTTCTTCGGAAATCAACGACCAGCAGGTAAAGCTGCAGATGATGGATAAGGGCCTGGTCATCAGTTTTGTCGCGGATGTTTTATTTGATTCCGGAAAAGCGAAGATCAAATCAGAGGCTTATCCGGTATTAGATAAGGTAGCCCGGGTATTAACCGAAAATGTGCCGCAGTTGAATGTAGGCATTGAGGGGCATACCGATAACGTCCCGGTCAAGCTTTCCAAGTGGAAATCAAATTGGGAATTGTCCAGCGCGCGCTCTTTAAGTGTTTTGCATTACCTGGTGGATAAAAAAGGCCTCTCGCCCGACCGTTTATCGGCAATCGGCTACGGGGAGTACCATCCGGTGGCTTCAAATGATACAAAAGCAGGGCGCCAGGCAAATCGCCGCGTGGAAATTGTGATCATCCCTCAGATTACGAAAGTAAAAGAGGCAAAGGACAGCGGGAACATAGAGCCTAAGGAAAATCTTAAATAAAAAAGCAGGAGTAAATTCGCCATGGAAGAAGGCATAAAGAATAAGATTATTTTAGTATTAGCTATATTGACGGTGATATTTTTTATCGGGACAATCGGCTCTTGCAGCAATGCCTACCGGCAGAAATCCGGACGGGATAAAGAGATGGGTTTAAGATTGGACCTGGAAGAGAAAATGAGCAAAACCATGCAGGATAGAGTGGCGCTGGAAGAAAAAGTAAAAGCAAGCGCAAAAGAACTGGAAGAAGAAAAAGCCGCGCACCAGGCCAGCAAAAAAGCATTGGTTCAGGAACAATTGGTTAACCAGAGCTTGAAAGAAGAGCTGCAGAAAGTGTCTAAATTAAAAGAGGCGCTTGAAGAAGACCTTAAGGAAGCTTTGGTAAACGGTAAATCAACAAAGCCTAAAAAATAAGTATACTGCAACTTACGTGGTAAGCGTAGGTTATATATAGAATAATCAAATGGAATAAAAAGGGAGGATAAAAGAACAGGTGATTTGTTCAAAAGGGATATTCGTCCCTTTTTTTATTGTAAAAGGAGGTGGGCGTGATGGCAATATTACGCAGGGTAAAAGATAAATTAAAAAAGATGATCAAGGGCGAGAAAAAAGCCTCAACGCGTACATCGACTTCTAGATTTTCTGCCAAAAAAATATTGAGGTCGATTCCAGAGAGATTGAAAAGAAAAGAAGCTCTGAAGGAGCCTAAGAGGGAAATTTTGGGCGCAAGAGAAACTGCGGTAGGGCAGACCAAGTTTTCTCATCCCGAAACTCCCAAAAGATACCGGGCAATGCCGCAGGATCTGCCTTCTCAATACGGGCAGGACAAGCTGATTTTGCAGGTCCGCGACCCCTGGTGGATACACTCTTATTGGGAAGTAAGGGGCGATACCCTTGAAAGGTTTAAGGAGCAGCTTAAGGATCAATTTTATAAAGCAAAACGCCTGCTTCGTGTTTACGACGTCAGCCACATCATATTTGACGGTAAGAATGCCCACCGTTTTTTTGATATAGAGATTAATGATTATGCCACCAGCTGGTATATTGATACCGCCGGACCGGGGAGGTCCTGGTGCGTAGATTACGGTCTCTTGCTACCCGACGGCACATTCGTGACCATACTTCGCTCGAATACGGTTTATACTCCTTTGGAAGGGCCGTCCTGGATTACCGACGAAGAATGGATGATTCCCGAAGAGATGTTCGCCCGCCTTTACGGCATGGGTTTTGGCCTGGGCCAGAGCTCCCCGGTAGGTAAGGCTTGGCAGGAGAGAATAAAGCACGTGCTCTCTTCCGGGATGAGTTCCCCGGGTATTGCTTCTATGGCCAGCCCGGTAAAAAAGCTGCCCAAGGAGAGAAAATTCTGGCTGGTAGTTGATTGCGAACTGATTGTTTACGGGGCGACAGAACCGGATGCCAAAGTTACGGTCCAGGATAGAGAGATTAAATTAAGGCCTGACGGGACCTTTACTTTAAGGTTTGCCCTCCCTGACGGAAAACAGGTTATTCCGGTTAAAGCGGTTTCCTCTGACCAGATCGAAGAGCGCACCATCACGCCGATTGTTTCCAGAGAAACTAAGAACAGTATCCTGGTCAAAGAATAGAACAATTAAACCAAATGCTGCTCAATCTTAATTAAAAATGCATAAAGGATATCTTTGTATAGTTTTGCATGGCCATCTTCCATATGTCCGCCACCCGGAACATGAAGATTTCCTGGAAGAGGATTGGCTTTACGAAGGGATAACCGAAACTTACATACCTCTTATATCGATGTATGAGAAGCTGGTGGAAGACGGAGTGGATTTTCGGTTGACCATGACCTTAAGCCCGACTTTGATTTCCATGTTAAGCGACCCCCTTCTCCAGGAGCGCTACCTGAAACATATAAACAGGCTTATTGAGTTAGCCCATAAAGAGATAGAAAGAACCACCTGGCAGCCTCCCTTTCAGCATTTGGCTATAACCTATTTAAACCAGTTTTGTAAGGCCCGCGAGACTTTTGAGAGATACGGGCGGAACCTGGTAACTGCTTTTAAGAAATTTCAGGACATGGGAAAGCTGGAGATTATCACCTGCGGGGCAACACACGGATATTTCCCGCTTATGGATGTCTGCAGGGAATCTGTTAGAGCTCAGGTTAAGGTGGCGGCAAACCATTACGAGAAAGTTTTCGGGAGGAGGCCGATAGGCATATGGCTTCCGGAATGCGGGTACCATCCCGGGCATGACGAGATACTTAAAGAAGCCGGGATCCGTTATTTCTTTACCGATTCCCACGGAGTTTTGCACGGAAACCCGCGTCCAAAATACGGGGTATTTGCGCCGGTTTATTGCAAGGGGACGGGCGTGGCCTGTTTTGCCAGGGATTTAGAATCCTCTAAGCAGGTCTGGTCTTCTATTGAAGGCTACCCCGGTGATTATAATTACCGCGAATTTTACCGCGATGTCGGTTTTGACCTGGAATTTGAATATATCAAGCCGTATATCCATCCCGACGGAATCAGGATAAATACCGGGATAAAATATTACCGTATTACCGGCACTTCAAATATTAAAGAGCCTTATGTCCCCCAGTGGGCTAGGGAGCGCGCCGCGGATCACGCCGGTAATTTTATGTTTAACCGCCAGAAACAAGTTGAGTACCTTTATGATTTCATGCAGAAGAAACCCATACTGGTTTCTCCGTATGATGCTGAGTTATTCGGCCATTGGTGGTATGAAGGGCCGCAGTGGCTGGATTTTCTTATCAGGAAGATCGCCTTTGACCAGGATCAGATACGCCTGATTACTCCTTCGGAATATTTAGCGGAGAATCCGCGCAACCAGGTAATTACTCCTTCTCAATCCAGCTGGGGATGGAAAGGCTATAGCGAAATGTGGCTGCAGGGTTCAAATGACTGGGTTTACCGGCACCTGCATGCCGCCTCAGGCAGGATGACCGAATTGACCAAGCAGTTCCAGCATACTTCTGATAACCTGGTGAGAAGGGCATTGAACCAGGCTTTAAGAGAATTGCTTTTGGCCCAGAGTTCTGACTGGGGATTTATCCTGGGGACAGGCACGCACACCAATTACGCGGTGAAGCGTACCAAGGACCATCTCTTGAGGTTTACCCGTTTATACGAAGATATCAAATCAAACTCCATTGATCAGGATTGGCTGGCTGATATTGAATACAAAGATAATGTATTCCCCGATATAGATTTTAGGGTGCATCAATGAAGCGTAAAACTCAGGCGTAAAGCCTAAAGTGTGAAACTTTAAACTTTAAACTTAAGTTTTGCGCTTTTAGCTTTACGCTTTTGGTTAATATGATGAATAAAGAAAATCTACCCAGGCACATCGCTATCATCATGGATGGCAATGGGCGCTGGGCGAAAGAAAAAGGGCTGCCCCGGGCTTTCGGCCATCGTGAAGGAGCAAAAAGAGTCAGGGAGATCGTAAAATACGCCAGTGATTTAGGCATCGAGGTAGTGACACTTTTCGCTTTCTCCGCGGAAAATTGGAGCAGGCCTAAGAAAGAAATAGATATCATTATGCGCTTGCTGGATCATTTCCTGGAGCGCCAGGTAAAAGAATTGGATGAAAATAATGCCCGCCTTAAAATTATAGGTAGAGACGATGTTCTTCCCAGTTACTTGCGGAAAAAGATAAAAAGCGCGGAAAAGAAGACCAGTGGCAATACCGGCACCTTGATGGTTTTGGCTTTGAATTACGGGGCGAGGCAGGAGATAGTAGATGCGGTAAAGAGTTTTGCCTCTTCTGTGCTGGCCGGAAAAACCACCATAGAAGAGCTGGATACAGAGGCATTCAACCGCTATCTTTATACCGCGGGTTTGCCTGACCCGGACCTGTTAATCCGGACCAGCGGCGAGATGCGCATCAGTAATTTTTTGCTCTGGCAGCTTTCTTATGCGGAGTTATACTTTCCTAAGAAGTATTGGCCGGATTTTAAACAGAAGGACCTGGAAGAGGCGATCCAGGAATATCAAAAAAGAGAAAGAAGGTTTGGAAAACTGAAATGTTAAAGCACAGGATATTCAGCGCGATAATACTCATCGGGATTATTATTGCCAGCGTATTTTATGAATGGCTGTTTAATCTGATGATAATCCTTTTTATCGCCGCCGGGCTTTATGAGTTCTTTACCATGCTGGAGAAAAAGGGGATAAGTATATACAAATATTTCGGCATCGGGATGGGCATTGTGATCCCGCTCTCAATAATGTCGCGGTTCGAGCCTACCAAGAAATGGGAGCTTCTTTTCATCGTTTTAATGCTGGTCTTCTTAATCATCATGCAATTTAAGCGCCGGAATACTTCCGGGGTCATCGTGGATATATCCACCACAGTCTTTGGCATAATATATGTTTCCTGGTTTTTCAGTTTCCTGATTAAAATAAGGCAGCTTGACGGAGGGGTGGGTTTATTTGTGGCGGTATTGCTGATTACGAAGTTAGGCGATATCGGGGCGTATCTGATAGGCAAGCGGTTTGGCAGGACGCCGTTAATGCCGCGTATCAGCCCAAAGAAATCCGTAGAAGGCGCGATTGCCGGTTTGGTTTTTAGCGTCTGCGGCGCCCTGGCAAGCAGGCCTTTATTGAATTTTACTTATCCCCATTTAATATTTATAGGGATTTTTATCGGCCTGTTAGGGCAATTAGGCGATTTATCGGAATCCCTGATAAAACGCGACTGCCAGGTGAAGGATTCAGGAAATATCTTGCCGGGTATGGGTGGAGTCCTGGATGAGATTGACAGCCTGCTTTTTACCGCGCCGGTATTTTATTTCTATATAAGCATTATTCTACAATAAAATGAAGGGTATCGTTATATTAGGTTCAACAGGCTCAATCGGCCAGAGCGCTTTGGAAGTGATCAGGCATTTCCCGCGGGAATTCCGGGTTGTCGGTTTAAGCGCTAATTCTAATATCAGACTTTTGCATAAACAGATAAAAGAGTTCCGCCCTGATTTTGCCTGTGTCGGGGATATGGATTCCGGAAAAAGCTTAAAACAAGAACTCAAAGCTACCCGGGTCAAGCTTCTTAGCGGAGAAGAAGGGCTGGAAACGCTGATTGAAAATAAACAGGCGCAGGAAGTTTTAATCGCGATAAGCGGTTCGGCTGCTCTGCCGCCTTTATTGAAAGCTATTGAGAGCGGCAAACAGATTGCCTTGGCCAATAAAGAAGCCCTGGTAATGGCAGGTTCCATAATAATGAATTTGGCGCAGAGGAAAAAAATAAATATTATCCCGGTTGACAGCGAGCAATCGGCTATCTGGCAATGCCTGCATGGCCAGGACCAACTTAAATTAAAAAATATTTATCTTACCGCTTCCGGCGGGCCTTTCAGGCAGGTGGCCCGGAAGGAACTGAAAAATATATCTGTCAGCAGGGTCTTGAAGCATCCCAGGTGGAAGATGGGCAAAAAAATCAGCGTTGATTCGGCTAACCTGATGAATAAGGGCCTGGAGTTACTGGAGGCGATGTTCCTGTTTAATCTGCCCTGCGATAAAATAAAGATAATCATACACCCCGAGGCAATAGTCCATTCCATGGTGGAATTTATTGATGGAGTGGTTTTGGCGCAGCTGGCGGCTACGGATATGCGTATTCCCATACAATATGCCTTTTCTTATCCTGATAGGTTTTCCAATTCGCTTCCCTGCGTGGATTTTTACAAACTGGGAGGGCTGCATTTTGAAAAGCCGGATTTTAAAAAATTCCCCTGCCTGATGTTGGCTTACCGGGCAGCTTCCGAGCTTGGGACTATGCCGGCTGTTTTAAATGCCGCTAACGAGGTCAGCGTGGAAGGGTTTTTGAATAGAAGGCTGGAGTTTCTTTCTATCCCTAAAATAATAGAGAAGGTTCTTGACAGGCACCGCAATAAAACTAATCCCGAGCTGGGCGATATCCGGGAAGCCGATGCCTGGGCAAGAAGAGAAGCCGTTAACTTTATTAATCGATTAAGCAACAGCGCGAATGGAGCCGGTTAAACTATGTTCACTCTGATTATTTTCCTGTTTATCTTGAGCCTCTTGATCGTTGTCCATGAATTCGGCCATTTTATCATGGCCAGAAAGATGGGGGTGCGGGTGGAGAAATTTTCTTTAGGTTTCGGCACCCAATTATTCAGAAAGAAGACCAAGGAGACGGAATATATTGTCAGCGCCATACCTTTGGGCGGCTATGTGAAACTTGCCGGCGACAACCTGGAGGAATATAAAGGCCACAGTTATGAGTATTATGCCAAACCTCCGGGAAAGCGTTTCTGGATAATATTTTTTGGCCCCTTATTGAATTACGTTTTAGGGTTTTTATGTTTCTGGATAATATTCTTCGCGGGATATCCCGCGCTTACTGCCAAGGTAGGCGGATTAATAGATGGTTTCGGGGCAAAGGCCGCCGGTATGCAGGTCGGGGATAAGATTACAGCCGTGGATGGGAAAAAAGTGGAACTCTGGGAGGATTTGCAATATATCATTCAGGGCAAAAAAACTGCCAGTGAAGTGAAGGTTTCTGTTTTGAGAGACGGTAAAGAACTTGTCCTGTCGGTGAAGTTACTGGAAAAACAATTAGACGACCCCTTAGGCGAAAAACGTAAGGTGGGCCTGTTAGGCATTACTCCTTACGAAGAATTCATAGTAACAAAGCATGGTTTCGGGGAATCTTTTACTTTGGCTATGCGAAAAACCTGGAACTTGACTGAGCTGACCTGCAGGGCGATTTGGCGGATGCTTATGCTTAAGCTGTCTATCCGCGAAGCAACCGGGCCTTTAGGCATATTCTTCATCACTTCTAAGGTAGCCCAGCAGGGGGTAATCGCTATTTTAAACCTGATTGGCCTGATAAGTTTGAGCCTGGCTATTTTTAATCTCTTGCCGCTTCCTGCGTTGGACGGCGGCCATATTTTATTGTTGGCCATTGAGAAGATAAGGGGCAAGGTCTTAAGCATTAATGCCGAGCGCATTATTACCCAGGTCGGGTTTACTTTTATCGTTACATTGGCAATAATTGTGACTTACAATGATGTTTTAAGATTTTTCGGGGATAAATTATTTAAGGGGTTCGTCAGGTGAAAGATATAACCAGGCGTAAGTCAAGGGTAATAAGGATCGGCAGGGTTAAAATCGGCGGCAATAATCCGGTAGCCATACAATCTATGGCCAAGACCAGGACCGCTGACATAGAAAGCACAGTTAAACAGATAAAAGAGTTAGAAGCCGCCGGATGCGAAATCGTCCGCCTGGCTGTCAAAGATAATCAAGACGCCAGGGCGTTAAAAAAGATTAAGCAAAACACGGATATCCCCTTGGTGGCGGACATACATTTTAATTGGCGTTTTGCGATAGAAGCTATAGATAGCGGGGTGGATAAGATAAGGCTCAATCCGGGGAATATTTATAAAAAAGAAGAAGTGCGGGAGGTTGCCAGGGCAGCTAAACTGGCAGGCATTCCCATAAGGGTGGGATTAAATTCCGGTTCCCTGCCCGGAGGCTCCCATTCCAGGATAAAAGATGTCCCCGCGGCAATGAGCAGGTCCGCCCTTAGTTATGCCGGAATTTTAGAGAAAGCCGGATTTCACGATATTGTAGTTTCCTTGAAAGCATCCAATATTATTGATACTATAGAGGCGTACCGCAGGATGGCTAAACTTTGCGATTACCCTTTTCATCTGGGGGTCACTGCCACCGGCCCGGCGAATTTCGGCATCATAAAATCCAGCATTGCGGTGGGCAGCCTGTTGCTGGAGGGGCTTGGCGATACCATACGCATATCGCTTACTGATGAGCCCCAGGAGGAAGTCAAGATTGCCAGGATTATTTTAGAGTCCATAGGCTCGCGCCGTTTTCACCCGGAAATCATCAGCTGCCCTACTTGCGGGCGCTGTGAAATAGAACTGATAAAGCTGGTCAAAGAATTTGAAAATAAATTAAATCACCGCTTTGTTTCAAAGACAATTTCTTCCGGCGGCTCAAAGGCGCTTAAAATCGCCTTGATGGGCTGCCTGGTCAACGGGCCCGGCGAAGCCAAAGAAGCGGATATCGGGGTGGCTTTCGGAAAAAAAGAAGGGCTTTTGTTCAAAAAAGGAAAGCCGGTAAAAAAAGTTTCTTTTATTAACTGTTCCGAGGTATTATTAAAAGAACTGGAGAAGATATGGCCCAAGGATTAAAAGAGAGGATCAGGCATATATTCGTTTCGCAATACGGCGAGCTGTTGTCTAAAGATCAAGTTGATGAAGAAGAGATAAGGCAGATAATTGCCAAGACAATAGAGAATATTCTTGGCCGTCCCAGGGGCTCTTTAGCTGAAGAAGAAAAGAATAAGATTATCAGCGAATTAGTGGATGAGTTTGCCGGTTTAGGCCCGATAGAAAACCTGATGAAAGACCCCGAGATCACCGAGATTATGATCAACGGCCCGGGGAAGATTTATATCGAGAAACAGGGCAAAAAAGAGGTTTCTGACATTGTTTTTGAAGATGAGCAGCAGTTAAGGTGCCTGATTTATAAGATACTCGCGCCGACCCGCCGCCGGGTAGATGAATCTTACCCTTACACCGATGTTTCCTTAAAAGACGGCTCACGGGTAAACATTATTATACTGCCGCTTTCCCTGGACGGCTCGACCATAACCATAAGAAAATTCTTAAAGGAACTGAAGGCGGTTGAAGATTTAATCAGGCTGGGGGCTTTGGATAAGCGCATGGCTGATTTCCTGGTGGCCTGCATAAAAGCCAAGGTCAACATTATATTTTCCGGTGCCACCGGCGCAGGAAAGACCACTACCTTAAACGTGCTTACTTCTTATATTCCTAATCAGGAGCGCATTGTCACCATAGAAGATACCGCCGAGTTACACTTGAACCAGGACCATGTAGTAAGGCTGGAGGCTAGGCAGCCGAATATCGAAGGTAAAGGAGAGGTGACCATAAGAGACCTTTTCAAGAATACCCTGCGTATGCGGCCGAACAGGATCATCCTCGGAGAAATAAGAAGCGGCGAAGCCTTGGATATGCTCCAGGCGATATGCTCCGGCCACGCCGGTTCTTTATCGGTAATACATGCCGATTCTCCCGAAGATGTGATTTACCGGCTTGAGACAATGATCCTGGTATCCGGGGTTGATATAAGCTTAGATGCTATTCATCGCCAGACAGCGGCAGCTATCAACCTTATCGTCCAGCAGGAACAGATGGTAGACGGTTCAAGAAAAATTACCAATATCGCTCAGGTAAACGGCCTGAAGGACGGCCGGGTGCATATAGAAGATATATTCGTTTATGAGATGGACGGTATTGATGCCAATGGCGTAGTCCAGGGAAGGTGGAGGGCTACGGGAACAGTCCCGGTGTTCTATTCCGTATTTAAGAAATTGAACATACCTTTGCCCAGGGAGATATTTAACAAGGATTAATTCGCACTTATAACTTACTCACACCTTTGGTGTTCGTAAGTTACGTGCTCATTAAATATGCTGTGGTCAAAAAATTTCATACCCACTTTAAAAGAAACGCCTCAAGAGGCAGAGTCGGCCAGCCATAAGCTGCTTTTACGCGCTGGGCTGATCCGCATGCTTATGGCAGGGGCATATTCGTATTTGCCTTTGGGATTAAGGGTATTGAATAATATCCAGAGGATAATACGCGAAGAGATGGATTCCTGCGGGGCGGTCCAGGTTTTGCTTCCGGCGCTGCAGCCGCTTGAGCTATGGCAGAAAACCGGCAGGGACAAGGATATCGGCGAGGTGATGATCAGGTTCGTTGACCGCAGGGGCCGCAAGGTTTGCCTGGGGCCTACCCACGAAGAGGTGATTACCGACCTGGTCAAGAACCATGTTTCAAGTTACAAACAGCTGCCCTTAGTACTATATCAGATACAGACTAAATTCCGCGACGAAATCCGCCCGCGCTTCGGTTTAATCAGGGCCTGCGAATTTATAATGAAGGATGCCTATAGTTTTGACCGCGATGAAGAGGGGTTGGATAAAAATTATAAGGCAATGTATGAGGCCTACAAGAGGATATTTAAAAGATGCGGTTTGGATATCCTGATCACCGAAGCAGATTCCGGGGTAATGGGAGGCAAGGTCTCGCACGAATTCATGGTCCCGGCTAAAGACGGGGAAGATTTAGTCTTAGTCTGCCCGCAGTGTAAATCAGCCAAGGCTTTTAAGGATGGAGAAAAAGAAGATTGCCCTAAATGCGCGGTAAAACTGGATAAGCTAAACTCTATTGAAGTCGGGCATATTTTTAAATTAGGGACGAAGTATACCTCTGTGTTAGGGGCTAACTTCCTGGACGCCCAGGGAAAACTCCAGCCGATAATCATGGGTTGTTACGGCATAGGGGTATCAAGGTTGGTCTCAAGCATTATTGAGCAGAACAATGATCCGGATGGGATTATCTGGCCGAAAGAAGTAGCTCCTTATCAGGTTATCATTTTGGCCCTGGACGCAACCGACAAGGAAATTATGGGCCTTGCCCGCCGGTTCCATGACGAATTGGAGCATTCGGGCATAGAGGTAATATTGGATGACCGCGATGAACGGGCAGGGGTAAAATTCAAAGACGCTGATCTTCTGGGGATACCGATACAGTTAATTATCGGCAAGCAATCCCTGAAAGATAATTCCGCGGAGCTAAAGGTCCGCTCAAAACCGGAGAAGGCCAGGATAAAAACCGAAGAGGTGATAGAAGAAATAAAGAGGTTGGTAAATGGATAGAGAAGTGCTTGAAGGCGAATTAAGGGATATTATACAAGGCTTCCTGGCTGGTAAGGGTATTGATTTGGTAGATTTTATTTGTAGGTACGAAGGGAGAGATTTAGTTTTAAGAATACTGATAGACAGGTTTGAAGGCGGGGTAACTTTGGGAGATTGCGCCGGCCTCAATAAGGATATCGGCAGGGTTTTAGACGAAAAAAACATATTGGAGGAAAGCTATATCCTGGAGGTAGCATCCCCGGGCCTGGATAGGCCGCTAAAGACCAGGAACGATTTTTCCCGTTGCAGGACCAGGAATGTAAGGTTCTTCCTTAATCAGCCGATAAATGGTAAAATAGAACTTGAAGGGATAATCGCAAAGGTAGAAGATGTCTCTTTGTGTATTGACATAGACGGGAATAAAGTTGAAATACCCTTTTCAAACATTGAAAGGGCAAAACAGGTCATAATATAGTTAACATTTTAATTTTTAGAGAGAGGTTTATATGAGCCAGGAATTAATAGCTATAATTGAACAATTAGAAAGAGAAAAAGGAATTAAAAAAGAAGTCTTAATCGAGGCGGTGGAGAGCGCTTTGTTGAGCGCGGCCAAAAAGGTAATCGACCTTAAGCCCGAAGAAGAGTTGAGCATCGTGATTGACAGGGGTACCGGTAAGATCAAGGCTTACAGGAATAAAGAAGAAATTACCTCGATGGATTTCGGGCGCATCGCGGCTTCTACCGCGCGGCAGGTAATAATACAAAAAATACGCGAAGCAGAAAAAGAAGTAGTTTTTAACGAATTTCAAAGCCGGGTCGGAGAGATAGTCAGCGGGATAGTCTATCGTTTTGAAAAGGGCAATATTATAGTTGACCTTTTAGGCAAGGCCGAAGGCATCCTTTTAAAACGCGAACAGTCCCCGAAGGAAGAATTCAAACAGGGCCAGCGTATCCGCGCCTATGTCCTTGAGGTGAAGAAGGATACCCGGGGCACCCAGATACTTCTTTCCCGTACCCATCCGAACCTGGTAAAGAAATTATTTGAGCTGGAGGTCCCCGAAATTTATGAGGGGATCGTAGAGATAAAATCTATCTCGCGCGAACCGGGGGAACGCACTAAAATCTCGGTTTGGTCTAAAAATGATAAAGTCGATTCTGTCGGCGCATGCGTTGGGATGCGCGGCAACCGGGTGAGGAATATCGTCAACGAACTGCATGGAGAAAAGATTGATATCGTCCGTTATAATGAGGATATCAGGGAATACATAAAAGCCGCGCTTTCGCCGGCGCAGGTATCTGAGATAAAGACAAGCAAAGAAAACCTTAAAGCCGAAGTTATTGTGGATGACGATCAGCTTTCGTTAGCCATCGGTAAACACGGGCAGAATGTCCGGCTGGCATCCAGGCTTATCGGTTGGGAATTAGATATCCGCACCAAGACCACAGCTGCTGCCGCAGCCCTGGCCGCTAAAGAGAAAGAAGCCCCGGTAGAAAAATTAGCCGTGGAGGAAAAAGAAGCTCCTCCTGAAAAAGAAACAAAGAAAAAGAAGAAAGAAAAGGAAGAAATATCCTTAGAAAAATTACCGGGAGTGGGAGAGAAAACTTTGGCCAACCTTAAGCAGGCGGGCTTAAACAGTATAGGTGATATTTTAAAAGCTAAATTAGAAGATTTGGTAAAGATAAAAGGGATAGGCGAGAAGAAAGCAGAAAAGATAATTGAAGAAGCCAAAAAGCTAAACCACAAATAAGGAATGTAATTATGATAAAGGCAAAAAAGGAAAAAGTCACCCATAAAAAAGAACCGGCCGCTCCTAAGGCAAAAAAAGCGGTAACCAAGCCGGTAAAAACTAAAGCCGCGGTAAAGCCTAAAGAGCATCCGGTTTCTAAGGTTAAAAAGGCGCCTCGCGTAATTAAGCATCAACCGGTTGCGAAGAAAAAAGAAGCCCATGTTGTTTTGGAGGAGAAACCACCAGTAAGGCCCGTCCACGTTGTTCCTGTCGTGCCCAAAATAGAAGCTGTTCCTCTTCAGCCGAAACATGAATTGAAGCCTCATCCTAAGTTAGAACCAAAGCCGGAAATTAAGCTGGAGCCGAAACCGGAAATTAAGATTCACCCAAAACCAGAAGTAAAAGTATCCGTTCCTCTTGCCTCGCAGCCTGTAATAAAAAAGGAAGAAAAGCCCGAGGTAAAAGTTGAGGCGCCGCCAGCCCCTGAACTTAAAGAATTAGAGCTGGAATTTCCCCTCACCGTTAAAGACCTGGCAGTAAGATTACAGGAGAAGCCGTCAAACTTGATCAAGATTTTGATGGGCATGAAGATGATGGTGGGGATAAACCAGTCCTTGGAAGATTCTTTGGCGGAAACTATTTGTAAAAAATTCGGGTTTAAGATTAAAAAGGCCTTGAGCGAAGAAGAATTAGCCTTGGATATTCATCGCCAGGACGATGGGCCCAAGGATTTACACCCCAGGTCGCCTATAGTAACCCTGATGGGCCACGTTGACCACGGCAAGACTTCGCTTTTGGACGCGATAAGAAAGACCAAGGTCACCGAGTCCGAACACGGCGGCATCACTCAGCATATCGGCGCATACCGGGTCAGGCTGCCGCACGGGGAAATAACTTTTCTAGATACGCCCGGCCATGAAGCTTTTACCGCTATGCGGGCGCGCGGGGCCAGTATTACCGATATCGTAATTTTAGTGGTAGCCGCGGATGACGGGATTATGCCTCAGACCCAGGAAGCCATAGACCATGCCCGGGCAGCAGGTGTGCCTATAATCGTGGCCATGAATAAGGTTGATAAGGCCCAGGCTAATATTGATATGGTCAAGAAACAGCTGCAGGCCGCGGAACTTGTCCCCGAGGATTGGGGAGGAAAAACTATCACCGTGCCGGTATCAGCCAAGACCGGAAAAGGTATTGATGATTTATTGGAGATGATACTTTTAGAGGCGCAGATGCTGGAATTAAAGGCCAATCCCAAGCGGCTTGCCCGCGGGGTAGTCATAGAAGCAAAGATGGCCAAGGGCAGGGGCCCGGTGGCAACATTGCTTATACAGAACGGCACCCTGCATCTTAATGAAAATATAATCGTGGGCAACTATTACGGTAAGATAAGAGCGATGTTTAATGACCACGGCCATTCGGTAACCAGCGCCGGCCCGGGTTTCCCGGTGGAGGTTTTGGGAATATCCAGTATCCCTCTGGCAGGAGAGCCGTTTTTTGTTATTGAAGATGAGAAGCAGGCAAAAGAACTGGCCGCTTTACGTTCAGAAAAGGATAGGCAACAGCAGATAAAGACGATAAAGAGGGTCAGTTTGGAAGACCTACATGCCCAGATACAGGAAGGCAAAATCAAAGATTTAAAATTGATTATCAAGGCAGACGTGCGCGGTTCGCTTGAGGCGATAAGAGATACCTTGAACAAACTGAATGTTTCCGAGATAAAGCTGGTGATAATACACGAGGGCGTAGGGAACATAAATTCTTCGGACGCTATATTGGCAGTGGCTTCTAACGCCTTGATATTAGGATTTAACGTGGCGATTGATGATTTGGCCAAAGAATTAATCAGTAAAGAAGGGATCGACGCCAGGAATTACAATATCATTTATGAATTAGCCAATGATATTAAAGCGGCTATAGAGGGGATGCTTGAGCCGAAATTAAAGAAAAACTTTTTGGGCAGGGCTGATGTGAGGAAAGTTTTTAAATTATCCCGCTCGGGGACGGTTGCCGGTTGTTTCGTGACCAAGGGCAAATTCCTGCGCACCAGCATTGTCGACCTGTTAAGAAACGGCCAGGTTATATTCGAGGGCAAGCTTTCTTCTTTGAAGCGTTTTAAAGATGATGTCAGGGAGGTTGCCGAGGGTTTTGAATGCGGGATGTCCTTAGGCGGTTTTGACGACCTGCAGGAAGGCGATATTATCGAGGGCTACGAAATCCAGAAGATAGCCAGGACATTATGAGTAAAGCTAAAAAACGCATATTAAGCGGCATGCGGCCGACAGGCAAGCTGCATCTGGGGCACTTGGTCGGCGCGCTGGATAACTGGGTAAAATTGCAGGATGAATACGAATGTTTCTTTATGGTCGCGGACTGGCACGCCTTTATGTCCGAATACGAAAAACCCCAGGGCCTCAAAGAAAATATCTTTGATAATGTGGTTGATTGGCTCTCCTGCGGGATAAGCCCCGAGAAATCAAATATTTTTATCCAGTCGCATGTCCACGAGCATCTGGAATTGCATATGATTTTTTCCATCATCACTCCCCTGGGCTTGTTGGAACGTTGCCCGACTTATAAGGAGCAGCTGCGGGAAGTCAGCAACCGCGATTTAAGCACTTACGGGTTCCTGGGTTATCCGGTTTTGCAGGCAGCGGATATATTGTTGTATAAAGCAGAAGCGGTGCCGGTCGGCGAAGACCAGCTTCCTCATTTGGAATTAACCCGCCAGATATCCAGGAAATTCAACCATCTTTATAAGACAGATATCCTGCCTGACCCAAAGGCCCTGCTTACCGAAGAAACCCGGCTCTTAGGCCTTGACGGCAGGAAGATGAGCAAAAGTTACAATAATTATATCGCGCTTTCAGAGGAGCCGGAAGCCCTCTCCAAGAAGGTCCAGAGCATGTTTACCGACCCATTGAGGATTAAATTCAGCGACCCCGGCCATCCCGAGAAATGCAATGTCCACAGCTACTACGCGGTTTTCGCTCCTGAGAGGAAAAAAGAAATAGATGAACGCTGCCGGAAGGCGCAAGTCGGCTGCACGGATTGCAAGAGAGAATTAGCTGCAATCCTGATTAAATTCTTAGAGCCTATCCAGGAAAAAAGGAGAGAGCTTGTTAAAAATAAGGATTTTGTGTTTGATATATTAAACCAGGGTGGAGAAAAAGCAAGAGCGGTTGCCGCCGAGACTATCTCAGAGATAAAAAAACTGGTTAACCTGTAAGCGGGGAGATAAGTTGAGCTACAAAATCAAACTGGAAATATTTGAAGGCCCTCTGGACCTGCTCTTATACCTGGTGAAGAGGGACCACCTTAATATTTATGATATACCCGTAGCCACGGTGGCCCGGCAGTACCTGGACTACCTGAATCTGATGCAGCTTTTGGATTTGAATATCGCCGGCGAATTCCTGGTGATGGCAGCCACGCTGATGCAGATTAAGTCCAAGATGTTATTGCCTGCGGAAGAAACCAAAGAAGGCGAACAAGAAGAAGACCCCAGGGCTGAATTGGTAAGGCGGTTGTTAGAGTATGAAAAGTTTAAAGAGATAGCCCAGACTTTGAGGCAGCGGGAGACCGAGCAGAAGGAAGTGTTCAAGCGGACTATTTCGGAGAAAGATAAAGAGGCCAGCCCGGATACCGAGGTATATTTTGAAGCCAGCATATTTGACTTAATCAATGCTTTTTCCCGGGCGCTGGAAGATGTCCCCAAAGACCTGTTCTATGAGGTAATAAAGGACGAGTTCACTATTGAGGAAAAAATCCATGAAATCCTGCACCGCCTGCTTCTTGAAGAATCGGTCCTGCTTTCCGATTTGTTTAACAAGGCAAAAAATAAATTAGAAATAATCGTGACTTTCCTGGCGATATTGGAATTGACCCGGCTTAAAGAAATCATCCCCAGGCAGAAAGGCCTGTTCCAGGAAATAGCCATCTGCAGGAATAAAGAAAATATCATCCCTTATGGAAAAAGAGACCAGGCAGAAACTAATTAAGGGCGACCTTAAGCAGGCTCTGGAAGATGTTGATTTAGTCAATAAGGCCAACGAGTCCGAAGAAGATGTAGTTTTGAATATTTCTTTAAGGCCCAAGCGGCTTTCGGAATTCGTCGGGCAAAAAGACCTGGTGGATAACCTGAAAGTATGCCTTACCGCGGCGAAACAAAGGAAAGAGCCGCTGGAACATATACTCCTTTCCGGCCCGCCCGGATTGGGAAAGACTTCCCTCGCCCATATTATCGCCCACGAAATGAATGCCAAAATAACCGC
>Ga0247842_10000232_pt1 | contig 125920 bp, 151 predicted proteins | sample LaCruzMarch2015__3_FD_192411 | JGI IMG/M metagenome (GOLD analysis project Ga0247842, IMG submission 192411) | Freshwater microbial communities from meromictic Lake La Cruz, Castile-La Mancha, Spain - LaCruzMarch2015_19m | ecosystem: Environmental > Aquatic > Freshwater > Lake | place: Spain... | reverse complement strand
AAAATCAAAATAATAGCCCTTTGTCCCAGGCATTCAACTTTAACGATTGAACCATCAAAAAACACTACCAATAAATGAGAGAAACAAAATAAAACCTTATTTGGATTGATTCAAATCCATAGAATTCCCAGCAGAATCCTTTTTTTCCTGAAATTTTTCATGAAAAATAGCAAGGATTTGATCAAAATTAGAATAAACATTTTTCATCATAGAATAATTCACCCAAGTCATTGATTCCCCTTTCTGGGCAAAAATATCAGCACTGGTTCTTCCCAAAATCACTTTGTTTTCAGAAGAACGTCTTATATTTATTGACAAATAATTGGAATCCGCCAAAAAAGCACTGCATTCCACAGCGGATAATTTTCTTTCCTGTAAAACATTAGAGTCATTCATTGAACAATACTGCAAGTTGCCAAAAGAATCAACTGATTTTACTACCTGCAAAACCTCTTTTTTATCAAAAACAAGGGCAACAATCCATAACTGCCAAGCATTAACCGCCCAAACATCCAATTCATTATCAACAAGTTCGACTGATATAATGACTGAATTACTATCCCTGACTAGCCCAAAAAACTCAGAAGGAGTATAATCATTTGAATAATAAGTCAAACCATTCACAGGAAAAGAAAAACGATAGGTATTAGGCAAAAAAACAAAAAAAATCCAAGCAAGGACAAGCAAAACAACTACCCCTGCAGCTAAAATCAAAACCGTATTATTTAAAACAAAAGATTTCTTGCCTTTGGCCTGATTAGAGGGAGTTGCCTTATTGCCTTCCACTTTTTGATTCATTACAACAGGCTGCTCTACCGCAGCTTCCACTTCAGTGTCTTTCTTGGCAATCTCTTTCTTATTCATACAAAAAACTCCCTGCAAAAGAAATAAAAACAAAGGTATAAGCTTTTGGAAAAAAGTACTGCAATAAAATTGTGAAAAAAAAATAAATATGATTAACACAATGCAAAACAAAAAATCATTAAAAAAAATAGAAAAGAAAAGGGGAATTTCCCCTTTTCTTTATTAAACTTTTATTTTAGAAACCATCTAAAACAGCTATTAATGCTTTAGCAGCAGTAGCAGTGTCGTCAGCTGTGTAACCAGCAACAACTATCTTACCATCAGCTAAAACAGCCGCAACATAGTCCCCAGCAGCAACAAGTCTCTCTTCAAGAGTCTTGCTATCAACTGACAAATTCACAGCAACCTTATTTACCATGAATCCTCCGACTATGATTGATTTACCGTAAGATGAATCTGTATCCAACTTAACGATATTTCCAACTTTAACTATGTTCTTACCTGAAGTAGCTCCGGTAACAGCGTCAATTGTTACGTTACCTTTAGTTTCTCCGGTAGCAACACCAGTGTACTTTGTTCCACCAGTTGTTACAGTTGAAGTTGCAGTTCCGCCCAAGTATACTTCGGCGTTTCTGTTTTGATCAGGAACAGTTAACGTGAATACTGAACCATCGGATTCAACCAATGTTCCGTCTTCAGTCAATGCTGCTGACAATGGGTCTGTTACATCAGTACCTATAGACCAGTCAATAGTGTTAGCATCCAATGATGGACCTAAGTTGTTATTGTCTGTTCCTTTGATACTCTTGTATTCCCAAACTTTAGCTGTGTCTCCAGTCTTCAAGAACAATGTAGCAACATCGTTCGCGTTGTCTGTATAGTTAAAGTCTGATGAGAAGTTCTTTGTACTTACCCAAGCTCCTTTTGTACTATTCAAAATCGTGTTCATGAAGTCTTCTGTATTAGGAACATATGCAGCAACATGCTCTCCAACTCCATATGTAGTACCTATGAACTTTAGCACTGGTGCTGTTGCGCTATCAGCATTGTTTGATATATTGAAAGTTTGTGCCTGCAATATCAATCCTGCTGTGTTTCCAGTTCCTGTGTTACTATCTTGAACCCATATGTAGTTTGTATTAACAGTTGTCCCTGTAGCTGTTTCAGCTCCAAGATCTAATGGAATTGTAGAAGCTGCTACAATAGCATTACTGTTTGCATCAATACTATCCCATCCTGTGTAATCTACAGAACTACTATGCTTTCCTTCTTTGTAGTAAACTTTTGAATCATTAGATCCAGTACCTGTACCCATCCAGAAAGTATAATCTTTTCCAGATATGGTTACTTCCTTAGGAACGTTAGCATCGACATCAAACTGAACATATAAAGGAACTTCAATTGTGTTTCCTCTTAAGTCCATGTATTTGATTCCTCCGCCTTCAATTCCGCTTACGTCTCCAATCTGCACTTCAGCAGTTGGCTTTGTCTGCAATCCAACAAATTTGAATGCTGCGAAATCGCTTGGCAATACTACTTCTTCGCCAGCCAATTTTACATACTTTGTGTTAGAATTGCTTGACTCAGAACCTGAAGTCTTTGTGTAAGCGTATTGATTCTGCAAAGTTATTTTTGTTACAGGGTTTCCTGTCAAAACAACTTTCCATGGAGCGTAGTTGTCAACATCTGAATCATCCGTGAATGGATAACCCTTACCGTCCTTCAACTCAAGTCTCTCTGCCCCAGTTCTCACTGTTGCAGTATACTTGTTAGCAGCTAGGTTTAATCCTGCAGCTGTTACGTATATACTATCAGTGAAGTAGGTTTTACCAAATTGAGTTCTCAAGTCATAAGTGTCGGTAGCTGCTTTCTGAACATATTTTGTAGCAACTCCGTCAATCAATAGACCCCATTTTGGTTCGTATGTTGTGTTACCTGATCCGATTTGGATTAAGTCAACTAACTGTATTTCCATTGTTTTTCCAGCATATGCTGTACCTGGAGTTACAGTTATCTTCTGTCCAACTTCCAAATCAGTTGGTGTAGTATCAGAATACATTATGATACTATCAGCTGTTGTTTCATCAACAATGTATGTCTTTCCTAGCCATGGTATAGTTACATCATAGTCAGCGTTGCCGTCTAAGTTCTTGTATGCGTTTGCTGACAGAGCAATTAACCCTGTTCCAAGTTCAACAGAGTAGTTCAAGTCCCCTGCCGCTATTGAAGCGAAGAGTTCCCCTGAAGCATATGCTGAAGAGCTTGTGCTAGATTGGAAGTCAACATTGGATGTTGCTTTCAAAACTTCTTTTACTGATAAAGTACTGTCTGTTCCTGCCCAAGTCATGTCGTAGGAAGTATCGTTTACTAATCCTGGCATTTTTGAGTCAGTTACCTGAATACCGTTAAATGCAGCTTCTTGTACAGAATAATCAACTGCAGATTCAACAGTGTCTCCAGCACCTGAAGTAGATGTTGTTCCGCCAACAGTGTAATCAACTGTTTTTGTTCCGGAACCAGCTACATCTGTTGTAGCTAATTGTGCTACTTTTGCTGCAATGTTTCCAGCCCAAACTACATCTGGTGCTTGACCCATTGATCCTACTACTATGTCAACTACAGGAGTTCCTGTTGAGTCAACAACGTTTTCTTTTTTTAGTGTGGTTAAATTACTGTATGCGGCAGCCATTACTGCTGGTGCCAATACAGAACCAACTAAAGCTGCTCCTAATCCTATAGCAGCTATTCTCTTTACATTTAGTCCTTTCATCTATTTTCACCTCATAGATCAAAAATAATCCTTCTTCACCCAAGAACACGCACTCGAATAACATTCCGAAGGCTAGCCCTTAGGCTATAAGGCATGTTAGACTTAGTGGTTCTTTGGCTTTAAAAACATTACTCATTAAGAAACGAAGCTATTTACGTCACACAAGCCTCTTAAGGCAAAAACTACGCTCATCCAAGAAAATGGTTTCGTCAATCGTCATAAACACTATTTTTGTACCAATCAAATATCATATCAACGAAAAGACTGTTATCTCAACAGAAAGCAGGATTTATTGGCAAAAGAAGCTATTCTAAGAAAATTTATATTCAGAGAGTTCTTGTTCGTTGCTTGTCGGTGACGGAAAAAAATATCAGGAGTAAATGTCTTTGTAAAATTTGTCTAACTCTGTTTTAGTAAGCTTTTTTGTAAAATAATCCGCATACCTTTGGAAAATGTCTGACAGTTCCACTAATCCTTCCTGGAATTCAAACTGCGAAAACTCAATCTTCTCAGGCTTCATTACCTCAACAGAGGAGGGGCCATAATAAAACAGGAACTTTACCAGCGAAGAAAAATCCTTTACTGTTAAAGTCACTTCAATAAAAGAAGAATACATCTCATCTTCTTCAACTATTTCAGCCCTGGAAACACCATAAATAGTGAAAAGCTTTTCCTGATTCAAGGTATCAGTGAGTTTATCCAAAGTCTTTTTCAAAAGATTCTCTTCCACTGCCTTTAACTCAATAATAGCCCTAATCTTTATCTTAAAAGAATCCTCTTCTGAAATCTTTTTCCTCTTCTGAAGCTCATCAATAATATCCTGCCTCAGCCTGTACCTTGTAGGATAACCCTCTTTCAAAACCAAGCCAAGCTTAAGCATCTCTTTTAATTCCATTCCTAGCTTATCATAAGGAATATTCAATTGCTTATGCAACCCTTCCTCTGTTTTAGGCTCGGATAATAAAAGTAAAGCAATTTTTTTCTGCTCATCACTAAAACTAGGCATTGATACACCAAAACAAAACAATAAATAAGCAACATACTCTTGTGTTTAAAAAAGTAATGAAGAAAGAAAAATACACTAAAAAGCTTGTTTCAAAACAAAATAGCAAAATCCTGCCAACAAAAGCAACTCTCCTAATAATCATTAAATTATTTTGCGGGAAGAAAAGGCAGGTTTTTAAGGAACAAAAAAGAAGGATTAATAATGAACGCATTGATTTTGGATATATTTACTGAGTTTGCAAAAGGAGTAAACTTCGGGGCAACGGCAGAACCGGCAGCAACACAAGCAATCCAAATACTAAATAATCCTGCAATACTGGTAACAGCAATAATACTAATAGCAGCAACAATATTCATTTTGTTTTTCCTGAAAAAAGTTATAATCAACAGTGTCCTCGGGGGAATAATCTGGGGAGTAAGCGTAATAGTATTCCGTGTAGAACTGCCATTAATACCAAGCTTTGTAATAGCAGTACTCTTCGGGCCGGCCGGAATGGGGGCAATGCTCTTACTCAAATTCTTCGGGTTACTCGCTTAGTGAGCATCATGAAAAGAAAAATTTTAAAACGAGTTAATCGGGGAATGCAAAGCATATCTTTGACAGCAAAAACAGGACAAATACTTATGAGAAATTATTTGTCTTTATTCTTGAAAGATGGAGATGCCTTAAAGATAATAACCCTGAGAAAAAAAATCATGGCAAGCAACATAAGCCGAAAAACCAAACGCACACTCTTAATTAAACTGAATAATCTTTTGAGAAAGCATCTTCGCGCTGCAAAAGAAGAAAACGGAATATTAACCGAAAGAGAAATCCAAGAAGCGATTCTAAAGAGTGAAGAACACGAATAGTGCATAAATAAAACCTTTTCTAACAAAAACTCTTTATGGAACTTAATGAAAGCACCAAGCTAAAACAAGTAAGGGAAGAATTAATTGAGCATGCAAAAAAACATCCCTTATACAAAAATGTTTTAGAAACAAAAGGGCACATAGTTTTCGGCAGAGGAGAAGACAACGCAAAAATACTTTTTATTGGGGAAGCACCGGGTTTTACTGAAAATGAAATAGGGAAGCCTTTTGTCGGAAGATCAGGGAAACTGCTTGAAGAATGGGTAAAAGAAATAGGGCTGAAAAATAGTGAATACGGTGTAATGAATGTTGTTCCGATAATCCCTCTTGCTGAAGGAAAAATAAGGCCCCCGACAGAAGAAGAAATAAATTATTTTTTGCCCTACACAATGAAAATGGTTAAAGCAATTAACCCTGAAGTAATTGTACTCTTAGGGAAAAGTGCTGCACGCGCGTTTGGAAAAGAAAGCATGCGGACAGGAGAAACAACAGAATATGAAGAGAAAAAAATGTTCTTCATCTATCACCCAGCATATTATTTAAGAAACGGCAAAAAAGGATTTGAGGATTTAAAAAACTTAAAAAAAATATTAGCTGAAAAAGAAAATGCTCAAAAACAATCAAAGTTAGGGGCATTTTCATAAAGAATTAAGTGAATAATTTACCTTACATAGGATAAGCAGCCATCACTCTTTTCTTCATCCATCTGCGGCTCTAAGTGAGTTGTTAATTCCTTGAAAGCTTTTTCAATTGCCTTCGCTTCTTTTTCAATGCTCTTCATTTTTACATTAAAACCAAATCTTTTGGAAAGAATCTCAATAACCTGCTTAGCGCTTCCATGATCACCATAAACTAACTGGGGATTCGTTTCGCCCATAAGGCATGCTCCGCGAATACCATGCAACCTGCCAACACCAACAAATAATCCGGCTGCACCAGAAATCAATCCTTCTTTCTTATCCTCTTTCGCACCAACTTTTTTCCAAAAAGAAAGCGCTTCATCATCAGTGCCGGCAACAATCACTTCAGGCTTCTTGTTCAATCTGTTGTCCCCAACATTTATTCCTGCAAGAGTAACCATTTCCGAAACCCCAATGCTTTTGAAGAAATTTACAAGCGTTTCAGAAAACTCATAATGCTCGCGGGAAGAACCAACTTTGAAATCAAGAGTAGGCTGGACAGGGCCCGCAAGGAAAAGAAAATCCTTTCCCTTAAAACTAAAATGAAAAACCTCATCCTTAATCAAAAAAACCTTTGAATCCTTTGTATGAACAATAGGGGGAAAAGAATCAGACAAAATCTCTGCAACCTTTTCAGTCTTCAACTGCTTAAGCATGTAATCAACAGAAATCTTTCCAACCAACCCAATGCCGGGCAAGCCAACAATAAGCACAGCATCTTTCAGTGAAAGCTTCTTCAAAACAAGAATCTTTGTAGGCATACAAATAACCTAAAAGAAAAGAAATAAAAAGCCCTGCAAAACACAAAAAGGACTGGCGAAACTGGATTCAAAAAATATAGAAACTAATTTTTTTCTTCTTTCTTAAATTCAAAACTCACTCCAATCTTTTTTGCTTTCTTTTCAGCAGAAAGCATTGCAGAAGAAAGGGTTTTATCAGCGTCCTTGAAAGTTAAGCCTGAACAAGAAACCTTGTAAGAACCCCCGCCGGAATAAGTTACAATACAACCCTTGAATGACTCAATTTCCATAATAATCTGCTTTATGTCCTCCAAACCGTTTGAGGATAAGGAAGAAATTTTCAGTACCCCTGAAAGCTCTTTCTTTGAAACAACAATATTTTTATCAACAAGTTCCTTTACCGGAGCAACCCATTCCTTTGCAAGCAACGGAGAAGGGTCATAACCAAGAGCAATTTTTTCAAAAGCTTCATACAAGGAACCATGTTCCTGATTCAAGGGCTCAGCAACAGCAAGCCAAACATCATTGAAAGGCTTATTTACCATTTTCGCCAAAATCTCAATTAATTTTTCTTCCCTGTTAATCTGTTTAAACTGAGTCAGAACCTGGCGTTCCTTCATAGGATTTACTCCCGCAAAAGAAAGATCAATCTGGCCCTTAACAGTATCAACATTAAGGACTTTAGCAACACGAACCTGATTCATTTTCACAAAATTGCGGATATTTTTTACCCAAGAACTAGCAACATTACTTATGTGAACAAACCCGCGAATATTCTTGTATTCAAGGAGCTCAACAAAAGCACCATAATCAAGAATCTGCGTAACCTTAACAACAACAAAATCATCTCTAGCAGGCAAATCCATAACAATCAATACAGAAAAATGATTTGAAAGGGATTAAAAAAGTACCTTTCCAACCAAAACAATAAGAGTAAAAAAAATTATTTTTCCTCAGCAATTTTTCGGGTAACAAACAAGCGGGCAACCTTTGAAGGCAAACTAACGCTCTGCCCCTCAGAAAAAGGGCCATATTCCTTCATGTCAGTGCCAACAAAAGTAGGGACATCCTTAAGGATTTTAACTAAAACAAGTTCTGATTCGCGTTTCTCTTTTTCCCCAAACAGGGATTCATATAATTCATAATGGTCTTCAAGAATCTTAAGCAATTTCTTGAAAGTATCTTTTTCCTGATGAGCCATTTTCTCCCCATCAATCTCTTTTGTGTGAGAAGAAATAAGCGCTTTGTTTAATAGTTTTTTCTCGCGCATCAAAAAAATATCCTCAACAACCCTCTTTAGGTTAGTGAATTCGCGCGCATCAGAAGCAGAAAAATTTTTCAAAGAAGCAAGATATTTCTTTTTTTCTTCCTCAACAAAAACATTCAACAAATCAACAAAATCATCCTCAACTTCAACTAACTTTGAAGTGTTTTTTTCCAGACGGTGAATACGCCTGAGCTCATCATAATCAATTCTCATTCCAACCAAACCCAAAATAATCACAAACAAACTACTTAAAAACGTGATGAAAAGCAAACAAAAAAACATTAAATTTATTGCTTCAAAACTCCTACGCCTCTGCCAATCAAATAAACAGCGGCAAACAAAGGCAATTCTTCCACTGAATTCTCAAAAGGACCAAAAGACTGGCCAAGCAAAGAAAAATTAGGGGCAGAAGAAACCAAAACCCTTACTTTTTCCAAACCAAATTGCTTCGCAAACTTTTCGTCAAAAACAACAGCATCATCAAAAGGATTAAATTTTTTTAGTTCATCAACAGAAAGGGATTTCGCAACAAAACCTGTGTCACCATGCAAAGTTTGGGGGACACGAATTATTTTATGCATATCAATACTAGTCTGCCTGTCAATAGGAATTTTTTGGGAAGAAACAGCGAAATCAAGCACTTTCCGCCAAAACTCTGCACTCTTACGCCCATCAAGAGGCATCAAAACCCCTTTTTCAAGAGCATTCTCAATAGCTTTCTTATCCTTGGTTAAAGAAGAAATCTTCCTCGGCTGGAATCCAGTGAGAAGGGAAATTTCTTTAGGAGATTTTTCAAAAAAGTTTTTTATTCCTAAAAGAATGCGCTTCTGCCACAATCCTTTTCCGAAAGGACAGGAAAGAGCTTCCAAATCAAAACCAAGATTCACATAATCAAGGTTCTGCGCAGTAAGGTAATCAACCAATTCAATCCTTGCTTTTTTATTTAAAGCCTGAATTTCTTTTCCGCGCAAGTGAATGTGAAACCCCGCTTTGCCTGAAAAATTAATTGACAAACCATCAGTTGAAAAATTAAAATCCTTTTCCAAAAAATCAAGCAAACGAAAAACCTGATTCTTTGCTTCATTCAAATGAGAAAGGTCAAACCACTGAATGCCATTTATTTCAGGCACATGCAAACCAAGCTCATCAGCATCAAATTCATAAATAATATCCGCTTTGAAAAGCTGTTTGTCCTGCATAGGGGTGCGGGCAGGAAATTTATAATAAGCATTAGAGTAAGAAAAAAACATTGGGTTATTCGTGCGCAAAAAAGAATTCATTTCATCCGCAGAAGAAAAAGCAAGGTTCCTGTTAGCAATTTTTTTCTTAAAAATACCAAAACCAAATTCCCTAAATTGAATATCAGGAACTGAATCAATAAAATTATTCTGATAATAAGCTGAGAATACCTTTTTCAAAAAATCTGCTTCAGGGGTTTGTTGTTCTGCATACATAAAAATCACTGAACTCCCTCAGGAACTTTACCATTCTTAATTTTCATCCTATTACTTACTCTTAACTTTGCCAAATAATACTGAAGAGGATGCTTGTAAGTGCAAACCTTATTGCACTCAGAAACCTTCAAGCCATACTCAGCAAGTTTTTTACAGCCGGGAGCAGAAAGCTGTTTCTCAAAAATCCTGTTAATATGATAATCCGCAACCTGCCTCTTAAAATCAGGGCTTTTGGAGAAAAGAGAAAGCAATTCAGTTTTTGACATTCCAAGCTGAAAAAGAAAAGCAGCAAGAGAAAGACGTGCCATATAATGAAGTTTTTTCCCTGCTAACTGGTCAGCATACAAAACCTTCATGCAAGGAGGAAACAAATTAGGGTCAATCTTGCCATGAAGTTTTAAATCAAAATTCTTTTTCTCCATAACAACTAACTGGGAATCAATGCTCCTTGCAAGGGAAATGAATTCCTTGGGAACCTGTTTTGGGTCAATAGGAAAAGAATCAAAAACTTTTGCATAAGATTTCTCCGCAAGAAAATGGGCAAAATCATTCAGGTTAAGAAAAACCTTTCCATTAGAAACATTCTTGTTAACTAACTTGGATTCAGGATCAACAAAATAATCATTCAAATACTGGAGCAAAGGAACTTCCACAAAAAAATCTTTGTCTGAAGAAAAATCATAACTCAATTTGAAATCATCGGCAAGAGCAAGGCACAATTCCTTTGAATTATTAGATTCAACAATATTTGAAAAAGTGTTTTTATAAACCATTAAACAAAACTTTTCAACAATATTAGGGGTACGCATCAAGGAAACAAATATTTTTGCAACAGGAAAAGCCATTAATTCCATTTCTAATTGCTCCTTTGAAGGATTCGCGGAATCAATTGAATACATTGAACCGGAGAAGGCACGGGAAACCATCAAAGCGGATTTCTTTACCGCCTGCTCGGGAATCTTATCAGTCTGAATATTCAAATCCTTTAAGTAATCACGCGCATTTTCAGAAAAAGGAAACTTCTGCGCAAAAATAAGCTTCTCCATAAGCCATTATTCTTGAGAAAGCATTAAATAATTAGGCAAAGCAAGGTGCCGGCAAAAACCATGAAAAACACAAGCTGAGAAAACTACAAAATCATATGGGCGAGATAAAACACAATCCTGCTGGGCCCAATAGAATAAGAAACACGCATAGCAGAATCATTCTTCAATTCAATAGTAATCTGTTTTTCATTATCAGCCTGGCGCACAATATTCTGGAAAAAGTTAAGTGAAAACTTTGCGGTAATTTCCTTGGTTGAGGAAACATGAGAAACCTTCGTGGCCTCGGACTCCATTACTCCCTGAGAGCCCTTTGCTTCAACAAAAAATTTTCCCTCACTCACTTTAAGCACAACACTGCTTCCAAACAAAGAAGCATCCTTAAGGACCTCTTTCAGGGAACCAGAGCTTATCTCAATTTTGGCATCATACTCAATAGAAGGATTCTTGGGGTCCTCACCGGAAACATCAATCAAAGGCAAACGAAAATTTCTCTTCAAATCAGATTCAAGCTTTAATTTCAATTCAGCATCAGAAATATCAATAAACAATTTATCATGAGGCAAAGCCCTCTGAAGAATCTTATTGAACTCAACCAAATCAATACCAACAAAATTAGGCTCTATTAAATATTTGTCAAAACATTTTTTTTCAACAAAATAATCAACAAGCACAACCTGGCTGGGGTCAATTGCCTTAAAAAAAATGCCTTTATCAGTAAAACGAAAATTCCCTTCAGGGATAAAAGAAGAAATGGATTCAACGGCGGACTTAAAAAAATCAACCTGCCTCAGTTCAATCATAAAAAATCAATAACAAATAAGGATTCAATTAGTATTTAATAATTAACCTTAGGCAAAAGAGACTTGCATAAAATGCAAGAAACAATTTTGGAAAAGAAATTACTGCGATTCTATCCTTGGTGCAAGGAAATAACTAATACTTGCCTCGCCTATAAGATAAGAAATTCGCACAGGGGCGTTGCTCTTAATGAACAAATCAACTTTAGTATCTGAAGAAGCAACCTTCAGCATATCCTGCAAATAATCCAAAGGAAACATGCTCTTGCATTCCCGCTTAACGCGAAGCTCAGGCAAAGAATCCTTGTTCTGCTTTACTTCCTCATTCAAATTGCCTTTAGAGGAATTTGCTTTAATAAAAAACTTTTCCTCATTGCAGCCAAGAACAACATGAGAGCTAATCAAAGCAGCATCCTTGAAAGCATTCTGCAAAAAAGAAGCATTAATAATCAATTCAGAATCAAACTCAATCCTCGGATTGGGGGTATCGGAAGAAGAAATATCAATTAAAGGCACTTGGAAAGAGCGTTCAGCAGAACCCTTAAAAGTTACAATAAGAAAAGCTTTTTTTTCATCCAAAGAAAGAACTAATTCATCAGAAGCCTGGGCTCTTGAAAGAACCTGGTTAAGATAATCAAGGTCAAGGCCTAAACGTGTATCAACAGCCTCAAATTTAGAAAACGCCTTTTTCGGCAAAGAAAAATCAACCATGGAAATCTGGCTAGGATCAGTAGCTTTTAACTCCAAGCCATTAGAAGAAACAACTAACTCAGCTTCATCAATCAAAACAGAAATAGCTTCCATGCTTTTCCTGAAAACATCCGCACTCTTCAAAACAAGCTCCATACAACCAACCTTCAAAGCAATAATGAAAAAACCTCATTAAGTTTAAAAACCAGTCGAGGAGAGGAAAAAAAGATTACTGAAAAAATACAGTAAAGGAAAAAATATTCATTGCTTAGGTTGTTTTACTTTCTTGTAGTCAACTATTTTCCCAGAAGCATCAAGGGTAAGCAAAAGCTTTACTCCGGAAATCTCTATAAGGGCAAGGAAATTATCTTCCTTAGCATTGAAATCAAGCACATTAACTTTGGTATTTAACTGCTGCTCAATCTTTGATTTAAATTTTTTTACAAGCAAAGCCTTCAAGGATGTTTCACCCTTCTTAATTTCAAGTTTTGGCATAGGCTTTGATTTTTCAAGCTGCATTCCTTGTTTAAGCAACTCAAGGTCATGAAGAATTTTTTCAGCATGCTTCTCTTCAAGGGTTTTCTTTCTATTCAAAAAAATAACTGCCAAAGAAATGGCAATAACAACAAGCGAAATAATAATCAAAGTTATAGAAAACTGAACAATCAGCCCTGTAGTAAGCATGAAAAGAATACGCAGTTAAAGAATAAAAACGTTACCAAAAGAGAAGCAAAGAGCGAAAAATCAGCAAAAATTCCTGAAATCAGAAGGAAGCTTTCCTGAAATTAAAAGAGAAGAAAGATCCTCAAAGAGCCAAAGTTTTGCGCACCCAACAAAAGGAATCCTGAAAAAAACTTTCCCCTGCAATTCATCAACAGGAATTGCATACAAGGTAATGCAGTTTTTTTGAGAACTCTCATACTCTAAAGACACTTTCCCGCAATCCTGGTCAAAAGTAGGATTAGAGTAAGTCCACATATTGTAATCCTTGGAAAAACTCTTTGACTGGTCATTATCCCCTTTAGTCAAAATATAATTTCCATCCAAAGCAATTATTTTTGCAATAGCCCTGTGAATAATAGGCTTGCCATTATCCGCGCTTGTAGGATTATAAGCTGAGTAAATTACAATTGAAGCGGTTTTTTCATAAAGAATATTTTTATCACCAATAGCAAATGAAACTAATCTTCCTTCAGAATCATAACTAGGCAAAACAAATTCAGTTGCAGGAACTTTTTTCAAAGGCATATTCAGGCTAACCACAGGCCCAAAATAATCACTATTAGTTGCTTTAGACAAAGCCATTACATCCCCGCGAAAAAAAGTGTTCTCCATTGAAGCAGAATAAACTATTACAAAAGGGGTTGAAGAACCAAACAAAAAACCAAAGAAAGAATAAATGATTACTGCAAAAAGCAATGCAAAAAAAACATTCACTAAAAGCTCTACAAAAGAACTGTTTGTAATTTTCTTTACCCGGGGCATGACAAATAAGTCAACATAAGTAAAAGGATCAAGCCATTTAAGAAAAGCAAGCTTTTCTTTTACGCGGGAAAAAAAAGAACTTTTTTTACCAAAATTGGAACCGGGATTATCCTTTGCCATGAAAAAGAAAAGAAAAAAAGAGTTTATAAAAGGAACACGAATTCAAGTCAAAGGCAAGGCCTTTGAATTCCCCTTGTCCTGCCATAAACAATAACCGCAACAATAATTACAAGCAAATACAAAAAGCCAAGAGCAAAATAAACCTCGGTCATCTGGAGGATTCCAACTGCTTCAGTAATGGCACCATAAGCTACAGAAAAAATTGCCAAAGCGGAAAGAAACAAAACATCCTTAATTATTATGGAAGATTCATGAGTAAAAAACTCGTTACGCGCAACCATTGCAGAAAGAATCCCGCCGGCAAGCGCCCCAAAAACATAGCCAAGCAATTCAGGAGGGCCATGGCCGATAAGCATGCTCTGGAACATGCCAAGCCACTTCAAGTGAGAACCTGAAAGAAAAGTCTCGCCAAAAAAAACACCTAAAATAGAGGCATTCCAGGCAATAATAAAAATAGCTCCAACACCATAAAGCAAAGAAAGAAAAATAGTAAAGAACAATACGCCGACATTGTTTTCAAAAATAAACCAAGTACAGGTACTTATAGTGCTATTATCAGAAAGGCAGGAATCAGAACCAAAAGCAGATATCCTCCCGGCTATGGAAAAAGGGACTCCGTTATTGCACTCGCCTGAAACAGAACAAAAAGATTTTATTTGCTCTTCAAACAACAAATTCTTTTCGGATACAGGAACCCAAATATAGTAAAGGGAAAACGCCACTATAACCCCAATGAAAATCCAGACATAAATCATTATGAGATTAAAATGCCTGGCAAAAAAAGTGCCAAAATGCTTTCTCTGCACAATCTCATCATCAGCTTCATTAGAAAGAATATTGTGAACAAGAGGAACAAGGCCTATTGTTATGAAAGCAACCGACAAAATACTGGCATGCTGAGGAAACAGCAAATTGGCAAAAAAAATACCCCCTGCACAGATAAGCAAGGTAAGAAAAAAAACAAAAACAGGGTGTTTGAGAATATTTTTCTCGCCAACAAGGGACTCCAAAACCACAAAACCACCTGATTTATAATTCTTATTATGAACTTAATTTTTAGTAAGTAAGTACTAGCTTTTTTTGGTATAAAATACTATCCTTAGGTGAGAAGAAGATGAATGAACAAAGACAAAAAATAATTCTTCCAGGCGAAAATATTACAACTGAAGAAGAATACGTTCCAGGAAGAAATGCTTTTGCAGAAAAAGGAATTGTGAAATCAAAAGTACTCGGAATAGCGGAATTTGATGACAATAATAAAGAGGTTAATATCAAAGGAAAGAGTGTAAACGAGATAGGGGTAGGAGATATTGTTGTTGGGAAAGTAATGCTTGTGAAAGAATCAAGCGCAGTTATAGGGCTTGTAAGCGCGGAAAACGGGAAAAAAATAACAGGAATAAAAACAGCACAATTACCAGTAAGAAACGTTTCCACTGAATATGTTTCTGAACTAAAAAAAATAATAAAAATAGGGGACCTGGTAAGGGCAAGAGTAACCATGGCAAGCCCATTAGCGATTGATTTAGCAACAAACGAAAAAGGATTAGGAGTAATAAAAGCATACTGCTCAAAATGCAGGAAAGAAATGCAATACACAAATGAAAAATTAATGTGCCTTGAATGCGGAAGCGTAGAAGAACGCAAATGGTTTGAACAAGAACAAAAACCAAGAGAATTCAGACCAAGAGAAGGCGGATTCAGACCAAGATTTGGGCATGGAAACGGGTTTAGACCAAGAGAAGGCGGATTTGGCGGAAACAGAGGATTTGGCCCAAGAAGAAACAACTTTAACAGGGAAAACAGAGAGGGCGGATTCCAAGGAAAACCAAAAAGATGGTAAAAGGAATGCCTGCTGTGCAAAGCAATCAATTTTGGCGGGAAAAAAACAATGTTTTTAATAGTATGTTTGAAGAACATAAATGAGGGATATGGATGAAGCTGGATATAGTGGCAAATGAAAAAAGCACTTTAGAATTTTATATTGAAGAGGAAAGACACACCCTCCCGAATATGCTGAAAGAAAAAATCTCCTCAATGGAAGGAGTAGAGTTCTGCGCTTACAAATTAGATCACCCATTGGACAAAAGAGCAAAATTCATACTAAAAACAGACGGGAAAAGCCCTAAGAAAATAATTGAAGAAGCAATAAAACAATCAAAAGACGATTTGGCAGAATTCAAGAAAGAATTTGATAAATTGAAATAATTCATTTATATTAATCAGGAAATTGTAAAACAAATTATTTCTTTTCTTTCTTCTTACCTTTCTTTTCTTTTTCTAATTTACTTGATTTCTTTACTGCAGAATCAATGTAACCCTTCAAAAGATTCTTGTACTGGTCAATCTGAGTAGAACCTTTCCCGGAAACATTCTGAGTGGATTTGGAAAAAGATTCAGCAAGCTTAGTGAACTCTGAAGGGAAGAAAACCTTTGCACCCTTGCTATTAGACATATCCCCAATTGCTTTGATGTAATAATAAGCAAGTGCTCTGTCATCAAGCTTGGAAGCAGCTTCCTGCACAGCCTCAATCTCAGCTTTATGTGCAAGCGCCCTCTCCATTCTAGCAAGCTTCTGCTGAACAGCAGCCTTTTCTTCATGCATAGCGTTGATAACAGTCTCAGGAATCTCAATATCCTTAATTTCAATTGATTCAACTATTATACCCCAATCCTTGGAAATCTGCTCAAGATTCTCTTTAATCTTAGCGTTAATTACTTCAATATTCGAGATAACATCACTAAGGACAACCGAACCAATAACATCACGCAAAGAAGAAATAACAAAAAGCTGGGCAGCCTTTTCATAATCCTGAACCTCAATAATTGAATTCACTACACTCTGATTATCCTTCTTGACTTTCAAATAAACAATAGCATCAAGAACAATCTCCACCCCATCCTTGGTAACAACATGCTGTTTAGGAACATCAAGGGTTTTAACACGCAAATCAACTAAATCATATTTTTCAATCATAGGCCAAACCCAAGTCCATCCAGGGCCGCCAACATGATGCACCTTACCAAAACGGTAAATAACTGCGCGCTGGTAATCAATCAACTGAAGGATAAAATCATACTTATAAACAATCCAAGCAAAAAAAGCCAAAAGAATAATCCAAACTAAATTAGTTATTACAAAATCCTGGTAAATAAACAGGGTATAAACACTAATCACAATAGCAGCAATCAGAACAAAGAAAACAATATACTTGAAATTATTTGCAGCCAAAAAAACACCTTTTCCAAATACTTAAAGCACTATTATATATAAGATTAATCACTTAGGATATTTAAAAGCATGTTGAATGGGAAAGGAGTAAATCCTTCATTTAACAGCTTTAAATGGCTTTAAATGCCACCAAACCAAGGCGATTAAATTGAAGAAAAAAATATTTGTTGTCTGCATAGATAGGGATAATGATTTGGGAAGAAAAACCAAAATACAAGGCCCTGTAATAGGCAAAGAAAAAAACCTGGCAGCTGCACAAAAACTAGTACTTGCTGATCCAAGCGAAAGCGATGCAAACACAATGTTTGCGGCAATAACAAAATTAGAGGAAGCAAACAAACTATACAAAAACGTTGAAATAGTTACCCTCACAGGGGAAGGAAAAGTAGGGTTAAAAGCGGACAAAGAAATAAACAGGCAACTTGACAAACTCCAGAAAGAATACTTAATTGACGGATGGATACTAATTACTGACGGGGCAGAGGATGCACAAGTAATACCATTACTCCAATCAAGGGCAAAAATAATTTCCACTGAAAAAGTAATAATAAAACAAGCAGAAGCGGTGGAATCAACATTCTACACAATAAAAGCAGCACTAGAAGATCCAGGAATTGCAAGATTATTTTTAGGAATCCCCGGGTTAGTATTACTAACTTACTTTATTCTAGGAACAGCATCCTTCCAGGTAATGGCACTCATAGTTGGGACATATTTAATGCTCAAAGGATTCGGGATAGAAGACAAACTAGTTGAATTCGTAAAAATAGTTTCAAACAGCTTATCAGAACAAAGAATAAGCTTCGTAATGTACATAGCTGCAGTATTACTGCCATTAGTTGGATTATGGATTGTTTACCTGCAAATAATGTCATCAGAATTCATTGATATAACCATTGATATTGCTTCGGCACTAAGAACAGCATACCCTTTCTTTGTATTCTCATTCCTGATGATAATCACCGCAAGAGCAACAGATACAATATATGCAAAAAAATCCTACAAACTGGGAAATTACATAGTACAAGCAGTATCAATACTATGCGTATGGGCAATAATTGATGCAGGCACACTGGTATTCCTAAGACAAGCAGAATTATCCTGGCTGCCGGCAAACATAATGCTAAGTTTCATATTACTAATAGTTTCAATGAGAATGGGAAGAGTATTTGATATAAGAGAAAAAATAACAAAAATATTCATTGGATTAAACGCAATGGATGAACAAGGCAATTACCTCGGAAAAGTAATTGAAACGAACAAAACAAAACAAACCATTGTAATACAGGAAACAAAAACAAGCAAAAAAATAGAAAAGAAAAGAAACCAATTCACATTAAACCAGGGAAGAATAATTGTCACTGCTTGAAAACTTTAAAAGCTGAAGGCGAATGAATGCTAAAACATATAGTAATGTGGAAGCTCAAGCAAACTGCCGAGGGAAAAACACGGCAAGCAAATGCTGAACTCGCAAAAGAAAAACTACTTGGTTTAAAAAAAGAAATACCTCAAATAAAAAGAATTGAAGTTGGAATCAACACAGGACAAGGAGAACAAGGATTTGATTTAATTCTAATCTCTGAATTTAAAACAAAAAAAGACCTTGAAGAATATCAAGCACACCCAAAGCACAAAATTGTTTCTGATTTTATCTCTAAAATAAGAACTGAAAGAGTGTTTATTGATTATGCTGAGTGAACAAAATGATATTTCTCAAGCCCCCTGCTAATTTTAACCCAAAAATGCAAGTAGCGGCATGCTTCATGCTCTGCGAAAACAAATTCCTTTTTCTAAAAACCGGGGACCATAAAAAACTTGCAGGATTATGGGGAGTGCCGGCAGGAAAACTGGAGGAAGGGGAAAAACCAATACATGCAATGATAAGGGAGACAAAAGAAGAAACAGGAATGAATATTGCTGAAAAAGAGTTTAAGGAATTCAAAACAGTTTACATAAAATACCCTGAAATGGATTTTATTTACAGTATGTTTTACACAAAACTAAAACAAAAACCGGAAATAATTATTGATGCAAAAGAACATACTGAATACAAATGGGTAACAAAAAAAGAAGCACTAAAACTCCAACTAATTCCTGATGAGGGAGAATGCATAAAAATGTTTTACGAAGAAGTGATTAAAATTAAAAAAATTAAGAATAAAATAAAATAAGTCCGCTTAAAACTTTTCTGCAAGGACAGGCTTATTCAATAGTTTCTTGGGATTAGGTAAAGAAACTTTCTCAGGATAAACTGCTTTGCTTAAATCCTTCAAAAACTGTTTTTTTGCAGGGGAATTTTCCAAAGCTGTTTGGAGAACCTCAACCAAAGTGGATACAGGAATTATTTTTACCTTAGCAAGCTCTTCCTTAGAAACAACAATATCCTGGGTATTTGCTTTTGGAACAATTATTTCCTTAAACCCGGCTTTAATAGCGGCAGAAACTTTTGAGGAAACACCGCCAACAGGAAGAACCTCGCCGCGCACAGAAAGCGAACCAGTCATGGCTACATCCTGGCGGACAGGAAGATTTTCTGTGGCTGAGATAACTGCAGTAGCAATTGAAACAGAAGCAGAGTCCCCCTCCACTCCTTCATATGTTTGAAGGAATTGAATATGAATATCATTCAAGAAATCCTTTCCGGACATTTTTTTGAAAATAACAGAAACATTCTGCACAGCTTCTTTAGCAATTTCCCCCAATTTACCAGTAGCAATAACCTTACTCTCATTCTTACTACTCGGAGGAGTTACCGCTGCTTCAATAGGAATAATACTTCCCGCACTGCCATCGCCAAAAACAGCAAGACCATTAACCCTGCCAACAACAGTACCTTTAGTCAAATAAACTTCATAATCTTTTTTCGTATCAATCATTTTGTCAACAATCTGGTTCTCAAGAGTACGAGCAGAAAGCTTTGCTTCAAAAACATCTTGGCGGGAAACAAGCAAATGACCTTTCTCCTTAGCAACATCCCCCGCGGCCCTTACTAATCCCCCAAGGTCACGAAGCTTCAAAGTAAGCTTGCCTTTATGGTCAGCTCTCCTGCGAGCCTCAAAAACAATTTCCTCAACAGCGTCCCGTGCAAAATGAGGAATCTTGCCATCCTTAATAACTTCCTGAGCAACAAATTGCGCAATCCTCTTTTGATTTTCTTCATTATCATCCATATCAACATTCATATAACACTCATAACCATAACCGCGAATCCTTGAACGCAAAGCAGGATGAACCTTCCTCAAATCCTCATAATTGCCGGCAGCAATCAAAACAAAATCACAAGGAACAGGATCAGTACGAGTCATTGCTCCAGAAGAATTCTCACTCTGACCGGTAATGGAATATTTTTTCTCCTGCATAGCAGTAAGCAATTCCTGCTGGGATTTATGACTAAGAGTAGCCATTTCATCAATGAATAATACACCGCCATTAGCCCTGTGAATCATTCCAGGCTCTACTCTTAAATGAGGAGGAGTACCAAGACCCCCGCTTTGGAGAGGATCATGACGAACATCACCAAGCAAAGCACCGGCTCTTGAACCAGTTGCCTCAAAAAAAGGAGCAACTTTTTTTCCAACATTATTGACCAAAAGTTTTGGAACAACAACAGCATCCTTAGTACGCATCTGGCTGCCAAGAGTAACACCAATTAACAAAAAAGCACCAACAATAATCAATGCAGCAAAAACAACATCAGGATACCATTTCAACTGCCACAAAACAGTTGAAATAACCATCCAGCCAATAGGAAGCAACAAAGAAACAAGCCTCATAGAATCATCGGATTTGCGGGATTCAAGATGAGAAGCCTCAAGAATACGCTTACCTTCCCCGGCTTTAACAATACGAACTTTAGGATTATTGGGATCCTCAGTGTTAGGGTAAATCAAAACATCCTGGAGCTGCTGAACAGGCAAAATCTCAGACATAGCCTGGGCCAAAAGAGACTTCCCAGTACCAGGCAAGCCAACCAGCAAAACATTTCTTTTCTGGGCAGCAGCTTTCCTTATTATTTCAACACTCTTCTCCTGGCCAATAACCTGCTCAATAAGGCTCTTAGGCACAGAAATCTCGGAAGTACTATTAAAATGAGAAAAATTAAAACCCTTTACCGGAGAAACAGGTTCTTTAGAAACAACCTTAGGTGAAACAGAAACTTTTTTCTTGGAAAGCTTTTTCTTTTTCTTCTGAGGCATAAACAATTCCCTGTATAAAAGGTTAAAAAAGGTATTCAAAGCAAAAAAAAATCCTGAAAAAAACATGAAAAAAGGGTTTTAATACTTACCAACAAGGGGTAAATAGAAAACGTGAAAAAATGGAGCCAATTAAAATAACTTTTTTGGGAACATCAGGAAGCGTACCTCAAAAAGACAAGAATTTTGCATCAGTACTATTAACTTACAGAGGAAATTCACTTTTATTTGAGTGCCCAGAAGGAACCCAAAGGCAATTAATGCAGTCAGAACACTCAATGATGAAAATAAACAATGTATTTATTTCACACATGCACGCAGATCATTTTCTGGGATTATTCGGATGGATAAGCACAATGACACTAAACCAAAGAAAAGAAAAACTGACAATATTTTCTCCAAAAGGGGGAAAAGAAAAAATACAGCACATAATGAGAGAAGTGATAAAGCCGAGCTTTGAAATAGAATACAAGGAAACCAAAAAAGGAATCATGCTGAAAAATGATTTATTTGAAGTAAAAGCATTCCCATTAAAACATGAAATACCATGCTATGGATTTGCTTTCAAGGAAATGGATAAAAAAGGGGAATTTAACAGGGCAAAAGCGGAAGCGCTTGGAATACCACCAGGCCCATTATATGCAAAACTAGTTGCAGGGGAAAAAGTAAAAGTAAACGGAAAAACATTTACTCAAAAAAATGTAATGGATTACTCAAAAAAAAGGGAAGGGAGAAAAATAGTAATTGCTTCTGATACGCTGCCGGCAAAAGAAACAATAACAGAAGCAAAAGGCGCGGAACTATTAATCCATGAAGCAACTTTTTTGGACAAACAAAAAGAGAAAGCAGGAGAAGCAATGCACTCAACCGCATTACAGGCGGCAGAAATAGCAAAAAAAGCCAATGTAAAAAAACTTGCTTTATTCCATTTCAGCGCAAGGAACACAGAAGAAAAAGAAATACTTGAAGAAGCACAAAAAATATTCCAAAAAACAATTGTTCCAAAAGAACTCGAAACAATCATTTTGCAGGAATAAAAATTAATTCTTTTCATTTTTCTTCAAAACTTTATCATCAGAAGCTTCAGCCACAATATCGGAAAGCTCCTTTTCTTTTTGAATCATTTCTGATTCTTTTTTCTTAATCATTTTTTCAAAAACGCTTTGTTTTATTTCACGCTTCAAAAACTTTGATTCAAGCAAAGAGGTTTCACTGCGAAGCAACTCTATTTCCTTCAAAATCTTTTCAACCCTTGCCTTGCGGTACTTAGTGGGTTTGCCAAGCTTTGCAACTACTTCAGAAACCTTGTCCTTAGAAGAAAACACAGGGGATTTTTTTAACCTTAAAAGAACACACTCCTCGGAAAACAATTCCTCTTCTAAATCTTCCACAAGAGAATCAAAAACGCTTTTTTTTAACTTGCCCTGCATAAATTTCCTTTCAGCAATTTTTAATTTCTCTTTAACAGAAACAACCCTCTTTTCAGCCTGTACAAGCAAAAATTTCTCTCTATAAGAAAGAAAAGCAAAAAAACCCACAAAAATTACTACAACAATTAAAACAAGAAAAAATACTTCAATCATATTACAGGTAAGGTTAAAGAGAGTTAAATTACTTTCGCTGCAATAAATGATAATTAAAAAGGCGGAATAATGACTGAACATGTTTTGAAACCCAGACCATATACTGATGAAGAAGCAAAAAAACTCCTTACGGGAGTAATGAGCACAGAAACAATTGACTGGCACTACAACACACATCATAAAGGGTATATAGTAAAGAGAAACGAAATTGAAAAAAAACTAAGCGAAAATAAAAAAACATTAACAGAGGGGGCAAATGCTAATTATTCTGAATTCGGAGAACTAAAAAGAAGAGAAACCTTCAATGCAAATGGCGCCATACTGCATGATTTATTCTGGGAAAATCTGGGGGGCAAAGGAGACATTGAAGAAGCGCCTGAACTAAAGAAAAAAATAACAGAAGATTTTAATTCAATTGAAGAATGGAAAGCTGATTTCAAAGCAACTGCACTAAGTGCAAAAAACTCGGGATGGGCAGTGCTTGTTATTGATGAAATGAGTGAAGGAAAACTAAGAAACCTGCTTGTAGATGAACACGGGGTTGGCGCAATTTGGGGTTCAAAACCATTAATCGCATGCGATGTATTTGAACACGCATATTACCACAAAGATGGGCCAAAACGCGCACAATACATAGAAAACTTTCTGGCAAACCTGAACTGGGGAAGAATAGAAAGAAGATATAAAAAATAATTCAAATTAAACTGCAAACAAATCAATGCTTTGGCCTGAAATACTTATTTAGCTGTTCAGAGTCACGTTCCTTGAGTTTCAACCCAAAACTAAAAAGAATAACAATTACCAGCACCACGATAAGCACAAACAATAATACATCCAGCATAAAAAACCACTTAGTAAAGAAGGGCTTTGGAAAATAAAAATATGCGCTTTGCTAAAATCAGAACTTAATTGTTTCGCCCATATTCATTAAAACAGGTTTTGTTTTCAAAACACTTTTCTCAATCCTGCGCTTAAAATCAGGAATATCAATCTTTTTTTCCTCAAAAACATCATACTGCATGGGGACAACCATTCCGGGCTTCATTAATTTAGTTGCACGAACAGCATCCACAACATCCATGCTCCTGGAACTTATCGGAAGCAAAGCAATATCAGTTTTAACCTGATTAAAATCATCAAGCAAAGAAGTTACCCCTGCGTGATAAATCCTTTTGCCGCTAACTTCAAGCAAATAACCAAGCGGATAAAAACTCTTAGGATAATGTGCTGTTTTCGCTTTAATCTTTACTCCACGCAAAGAAATATCAGCATTAGAAACAATAGAGGATTTTAGGTTCCTGGGAAGATTAAGCTTCTGAAGAGCAATTTCATGCGCAACAACAAGAGCATTATGCTTTAACGCAAGCTCCTCAACCGCTTTAGAATCAAAATGCTCCTTAGTTTCATTTGTTATCAAAATCAATGAAACCTTTTTGAAATCAGATTGTTTTACCTTAAATTTTACCTTTCTCTTACCCTCAGTTTTAGTTGACTCAAAAACAGGGTCAATAAGAATAGTTGAATCACCATCAGTGATTTTGAAAAAAGAATGCCCAAAATACTGCAGGTCAACCATAATAAAGATGTCCAACAAAGGGGATATAAATGGATAAGCTAAAAAGAGCAAATAAAAACAAATCGTTGAAAAACGAAGAATTAAAAAAACAAAGAACTACTATAAGAGCATGCAAATCACAAAAAAAGCACTATTAGTGATTATCCTTCTGATGGCAATGACCTTTGCGCACGCAATAAGTTACTCCCTTACCAGCCATGAAATAAACATACAAATAGCAGGTGAGGGAAATGACACAGTGATAGAAAAATTCTTTATAGGCTTTCCTAATGAAACAGAAAAAAAAGCTTTCAGGGACAAAAGCCTTGTACTCGGGACAAACATAGAAGAATGGGAAAAATTTAATCCTGAATTCAAAACAAGTCTTGGTCAAAACACTTCAAACAAAAAAATATCTTACACTGAGGGGGGGCAAAATTACCTCCAAATAAGCTATGATTTGTCAGAACCACTAATGGCAAAAGGAAAAGAAACAACAATGGTAACTGAGTACATAGTAAAAGCAAATTACTTCAATTCCTTCTACCAAGCAGGATTATGGATAATACCTGACAATACAAAAATAAGCGTTGAGTTACCCCCAGGAGCAGAAATAAGGGATACTGTTGAGCCACAAGCAAACATAACAACCCTGGGGTCAAGGAAAATTGTTACATGGGAAGGATACAAAAGCGGAAACAGATTAACACTTAATTACATTACATGGAAAAAAATTGATCCTGTAATTGATTTGAATGCAATTACATTATTCCTTTTCAATACACAAGAAGGAATGCTGCTAATTCTAATTGTTGTAATAATAATTGCTGTAGTTATCTGGCAAAGGAAAAAAATTGCCCAAAAAATAGAGGACTTTGTTGAAACAAATTCAATAATCAAAGAAGAATAATTCAATAAAAAACAATCTTTTATGCAAATCAGCCAAACAAAGTTGATTGCTTGCCATAAAGCTTTTCCACAATAATCTTTTTCCCAATATCCTTTGATTCCTTCGCAATAGAAGAAACCAATTTATCATCAGATTTCTTGTTCAGCAAAAAAGCTATTTCGGGTTCCTCAAAACCAAAAAACCAGGAAAAATCCTTTGCATGGGATTCATTATTAAAAAGCATTTTAATAAAAGGCAAATCCTGCAAAGCCTGTTTTCTTGAACAATGCATTTTTTCCCCAATTTTTCCGGCAATATTTTTACGCATTTCCCTCACGGAAGAGGATTTTGAAAGAGAAGAAAGAAGGGAAGGAAAAGCCATTGGCTGGAAAAAATTGTAATCCTTTCTTCTTGACAAGCCTACTCCAACTGTTGAAAGAAAAATAGAATACTTGAGAAAACCATAATGCTGTCGGACCATTATCCTGCCGTTAAAAATATCCGCACGGGAAAGAACCTGAAAAGCATTCGCGGAATCAATTGCATCAAACTGGCGCGGAATATTCTCTTCAACCCACAAACCAAGCATATCAAGAGAAACATCAACTGAATCAACCGCTTCCCGGATTTCAGAAATATTTTTGCCCTTGAAAACCTTCGCCATAATTGGGAAAATCTTTTCCTTCCGTTCGCGAAAAGAAAGGGCTTTCACATTATCCATTGTTACTTTAGGAGAAAGAGACTGAAGGTCAAGCAAAGCACTCCTCATGTCACCGGAACAATTACGCGCAAGCTCCTTAATTGATTCATCATCAAACTCAATGCCCTCAAGAGAGCAAATTTCCCTAAGATGCTTTGCAATACTCAAATAATTAATTTTTTTGAACTCAAGCAATTCGCAGGCAGAACGCAAAGAAACAACTTTTTTATCATAAGCATCATCTGCAACAAGAATAACAGGATTATTTGCTTCCTTAATAATTGAAAGAATAGCTGAAGAACCGCCCCTGTCCTGGGACTGGAGGCCATCAATCTCATCAAGCAAAATCAATCTCTTGGTGCCGAATAAAGAAGAATTAGCGGTTGCGGCACCCGCAATTTTTTCAATGGATTCCTTGTCACGCAAATCAGAGGCATTCATTTCAAATAACTGCCAGCCGAATTCCTTTGCAATCAAATAAGCTAAAGCAGTTTTGCCAATACCGGGATTGCCAAAAAAAAACAAAGGCTTCTGTTTCTTCCCCTCCTTCCAGGCACTAGCCCAGGCAATTGCTTTATCAACAATCTCAACATTGCCTATGAATTCATTAAGATTCTTCGGAAAATACTTATCAGTAAAAAGATCAGAGGGCATACAAAAGAATTAAGGCGAAAGAATTAAAACAAAACAGCAAACACAAAGCAGGCTTTAAAAAACCAGTATTTTAAGAATACATTATGCAAATCGGAATAGTTGGAAAACCATCCTCAGGAAAAAGCACCTTCTTCAGCGCAGCAACACTCATAGATGTGGCAATAGCATCATATCCATTCACAACAATCAATCCAAACAAAGGAATAGGGTTCGTGAGAGTAGAGGATGCAGGAAAATTTTTTGGGGTAATAAGCAATCCAAGGCACGGATTTTTAGTTAATGAAGATCCAAAAAATCCAATAAGGTATGTGCCTGTGGAATTAATTGATGTTGCAGGGTTAGTGCCAGGGGCAAATGAAGGAAAGGGATTGGGAAACAAATTCCTGAATGATTTAAGCCAGGCGGATGCACTAATACATGTGGTTGATGCATCAGGAAGCACGGATGCAGAAGGAAAAGAGGTTCCGGAAGGAAGCCATGACCCAATAGAAGATGTAAAATTCTTGGAAGAAGAAATAGAACTATGGTTTCTTAAAATACTGGAAAATAACTGGCAAAAAATAAATAAAAGCCCTGAAAAAGATTTTTCAAAAAAAGTAGTATTACTGGGAACAGCGCTCGCAGGAGTAAAAATACTCCCATTCCATGTGGAAAAAGCAATGCACCAAATGAAAATAGAGGACAAAACATTTCAACAATGGACAGAAGAGGAAAAAAGAATATTTGCAAAAAAATGCAGGGAACTAAGCAAACCAATAATCATTGCGGCAAACAAATGCGATTTGCCAAGCGGAGAAAAAAACGTAAAAAGAATGAAAGAAACTTTTCCGGAAAAACAAATAGTTGCATGCAGCGCGGCATCAGAACTCGCACTGAGAAAAGCAACAAAAGCAGGAATACTAAAATATTATCCGGGATGGAACCACTTTGAAATACTTGGCACTCTTAGTGACAAACAAAAAATAGGATTAGAAACAATACAAAAAAATGTTCTGGAAAAATTTAATGGAACAGGAGTACAGGAATGCCTGGATACGGCAGTATTCAAACTACTCAAATACTTCCCGGTATTTCCTGGGGGCGTGAAGGGGCTTGCTGATTCGCAAGGGCGGGTAATCCCTGATTGTTTCTTAATGCCAGAAGGATCAAAAGCAATTGATTTTGCGTTTGCATTGCACACGGATATGGGCAAAGGATTTATTCGGGCTATTGATGTGAAAACTAAGCAAGTAGTTGGAAGAGACCACTCCCTAAAGTACGGGGATGTAATAGAAATAGTATTCAAAGACTAATTATTGAAAACAAAAAATAGAATATTATTTTTCTTCAACAATCTCAGCAATAGTTTTTGGCTTCTGTTCAATTGTTGTTGTGGTTGTTACCTGCTGAACAACAGGTTTTGTTTCAGTTGTAACAGTGGTTGTTTTCACAGTGCCAGGAATTTCCTTTGCAACAATTGTTTTCTCTTCGCGGATAATTTTTTCTGAAATCTCTTTCATTTTCTTATCCTTGTTCTTCAATTGTTTCAAAGTATAAAAATAAGCATTAATCATCTGGTCAAGGTCAAGCTGGCGCTTAAAACCAGTACGGGCAATTTCCTCAAAATATAATCTTACAATTCTAAAAGCTGCTTCCTCATCATTCATACAAACACCTCATTTCTTTATTCCGGAATCCCTAACTGCTTTATCTACTTCACTCATTTCAATGTTCTGTCGCTTTACTCTGGCAAGAGCATAAAAATATGCATTAATTATTTCATCCAATGTTAATTGCCTTTTGAATCCAAGGCGCGCTACTTCAATGAAATAAGTCTGAACTATCTTGAAAGCAATTTCCTCAGCATCAGGATTCAAAGCTTCCTTCAAATCTGATTTAGAAATTGAAGAAGAACGGGAACTTGAAGAAATAATTTCCCTCAAAGCGCTCATATCAAATCCAGGGGAAGAACGAATTACACGAGTAACTTTTCTTGTCCTCAAAACAGGTTTTGATTTAATTCTTCGAACAACAGTTTTTGTTTTTGTCCTGTACCTTATTTTAGGCTTTGATTTAATTGTTCTTGTTCTGACAACGGTTTTAGTAACAGTTCTTGTTTTGCCTTTCCTGCCAAGCTTTCCGGCGCGGGCTAATTTCCACAAAGCAACAGCCTGCAAAAAAGTTTTTCCCAATCTCATCTGGGAACCAATAAACTGGTTGTAAGCACTCTGGCCGCGCTTATTCTTTTTCTGCAAAGCCTTGTACTTATTCCATTCCTTTGCAGCGCGGGAAAAAGACAAACCTGATTTAATCTGCTTTCTGATAAAAAGATTGTATTCAGAAACATGATGGCTGGAAACCTTCTTTTTTTTCTTTAAATTAGCAATATCATTCTTGAGTTTTAAAATTTCAACATCCTGCCTAATATTCTTTGCTTTTTCCTTCCTTATTTCCTTCTTCATTACCTTCTTTGAAGCCTTAATCTTCTTATCAACAGTTTTAGCCTTAACCACAAAAGCACCAGTAATATACTATCCTACAAGAGAATATAAAAACATTCCGCTTATTAACTGGAACAAATTAACTTGCACAGTCAAACTTTTTGTTTCAATTTAATAATCCTCGAAGTGCCACGGCCCTTGACAATTTTTTCGGCAGAAATAAAGCCTTTTTCCTCGAGATTGGAAAGAGCCAAACGCAAAGTACGCTCTGCAAACTTCTTTTCCAAGGAATCATAAATATTTCTTGAATCAATTTCTTTGCCAGAAGATTTGTCCAAGAAATTGAGTATGGCTTGTTCTTGGTCCGAAAGAGTGGATTTAATTTCAGCTTTAACAGGCTTTTCCTGCATAAAAGAAGCACGAACATGCCTAAGAAAAACACGCTTAGAATTTTCACGCTCAGCCAACCTGCCAGCTTTCAGCAAAACATCAATCGCGACCCTTGCATCCCCCCCAAGTTTCGCAGCATGAGCAGCACACAAAGGAATAACATCCTCATCAAGAGCATACTCGCTAAAAGCATACTTTGCCCTTTCCTTCAAAATCTCTTTCAATTCAGAAGGGGAATACTGTTCAAAAGGAATACTTGAGGCCTGGAGAGAACTCCTCACACGGTCATCCAAATGGGAAAGAAAAAAATTATCATTGGAAATAAAAGCCAGCCCAATAGTAAGCTTCTGCTGTTCGCCAAGGCGAGAAAGATCATACAACAAAGATTTTAATTCATCATTCTTAAGCAACTGCTCAGCCTCGTCAAAAACCAATATAGGAATAATTTTCTTTGAACGCAAAACAGAAACAAACTTAGAAAACAATTCCTCATAACTAATGCCACGCTGAGGAACAGCATAACCAAGAAAATTCGTTGCCTTGGAAAGAATAGCCTGCTTTGAAGCAAGCTCAAAACAATTAACATACAAGCATTTAGTGCGGTCAGAAAATTCCTCAAGCTCATTTAAAACAAATTTCAATGTAACAGTTTTTCCGGTACCAGGCTTGCCAAAAACAAAAACATTAACAGGCCTCTTTCCTTGCGATGCAGGCTTAAGGCAAAAAACTAATTCAGAAATCTCCTTATCGCGAAAAGGAAGCCTTTCAGGAACAAAATCAGGGTAAAGAAAACGCTCATCCTTAAAAATCGAAGAATCCTGAACCGAAGAAAAAACATTGGCCATCAAACCACAAACAAAACAAATAAACAAACAAGCGCAAACAAAAATAAAAACACATGCATTGGATGCCGGGAAGAAGAATGAACTAACAAGTATAAAAACGGGTAATAACACAAATAAAAGAAGAGAAAATGATAACAGAAATACTACTAAACACAATCCTCCAGATAATTTCCACACTAGGATACGCAGGAATATTCATGCTAATGGCAGCAGAAAGCACACTGCTGCCAGTGCCATCAGAAGCAGTTCTTCCCTTTGCAGGATACTTAATAGCACAAGGAAAAATGGATCTGATTATAACTGTCATAACTGCAACAAGCGGAACAATAATCGGCTCGCTCATATCATATTACATAGGAAAATACCTTGGAAAAGAAATAGTGGAAAAGTACGGAAAATATTTTTTTATAACAAAAAAAGAAATTGATATGGCCCACAAATGGTTTGAAAAACACGGAGAAAAAACAATATTCATATGCAGATTCATCCCGGTAATAAGACACGTAATTTCCTTGCCAGCGGGAACAGCAGAAATGAAAAGAAGAAAATTTATCACTTACACAGCCCTGGGAGGATTAATGTGGAACTCTATACTAGTAATAGCAGGAATACAATTGCAAAAAAACTGGGCGGAGTTGCTAAAATATACTGAAATACTTGATGCCCTTATAATCATAGGGGCAATTATTTTCATACTCTGGTTTGCATCAAAACACTTGAAAAAATAAGCGCTTTTCTCATAGTTCAAACTCAAACAAAGAGACAGGCTTTCTCAAACCAAAAGAACTGACAACTTCCTGATTCAATTCACCAACAAAACCTTTCTTCCCATTAACAATTATTTCAGCACTATTCTCTCCAAGGAAAGGAAACTGCTTCTTCTTTACCTCACAAGACAAGCCAAGATACTTGCACAAAGAAACCAAAACGGATTTAATCTCAGTAAAATTAACATTTGAGTGAGTAAGAGCAACACAAAGATTAGTTGACTGCTTTACCCCATTTTCTGCTTTTGCATCAAGAGAAAGACAAGTCCCTATTTCAAATATTCTTTGAGGAAATTCCTTATCCTTGTTTTTTGATAAAAAATCAAGCAACTGAGGAGAAAGATTTTTACGTAAAATTTCATAATTAAGAGAAACAGGATTAGCTATCTCGACAAAGGATTCACTCTCAAGCTTCATATTTGTACCCTGAATCTGCTTTGAAGTCAAATTATAAGACATTATTTCCTGCAAGCCCAGACCTGTGCAGCCTTCGCGCACAAAATCATTAAATATTGCTTCCTTTAATTGCGAACCCAAAACATTCATCTCAATTTTTTGAGGAACAACATTGTTGAAACCGTAAGAAATAAGCAAATCTTCTATCACATCAACAGGATGCATTAAATCAGTTCTATAAGAAGGATACTCCACAGTTACTTTCTTGCCTTTAACTGAAACATTATACCTTGCTTTTTCCAACAAATCAATAATTTCTTTATCCTTAAGCTCTAACCCGGTTTTCTGGTTAATTATTTCCTTGTCAAAAGACATTTTTTCTGTTGAAAAAACAGGAGTAAATAACTGTTTAGCAGGATAAGGTTTTTTGTCAGAAGGAAAAACTACTCTGCAGGAAAAAATCTTTCCACCACGGTCAGCAAGAGCCATACACAATACTTCGAGCGCAGTTTCAACTGTTTCCCACTTAAAACCAGTAACCTCTATGAACAAATTCTTTGTTTTCTCAGTTACTTTCCCGGTCAAGTGGGAATTAATTATCGGAGGCATGGAAGCAACCATACGATGAGAATCAATAACAATAGGGTAAACTGAAGAGCCCTCAAGCAAATGGCGGTAAGCTTTGCCTTTATCATGCTGAACAAGAATTTCGCTTGGCCTCATAGGAACTTTCCATTCAAGAGGAACAAATTCAATCTCATCATCCTTGAACCCTTTGTAATAAACAGGAGGAGACATTATATCAAAATCATACAAACCAATAGCAGCTTCCTTTCTTTTTCTTCCATAGTTCTCGCCAACCTTTTCCTGGAGCTGAATCATCTGCAAAAGCAAATCCTCAGTAATAGTAACATCCTTAACTATGGCACAAGCTATGAGTGGGCGGATTTTTTCAAGATTAGAATTAACAAAAACAGAAACATCACTCTTCCTTACTTTGTATTCTTTAATTCCTTTTTCTTTTCCCATTCTTGCTTTCAATTCCCTTGAAATCCCTTCAGCACTCCACAAATCAGGACGATTAGTTTCTTTGCAATCAATTTTAAGCACATCACCCTCAAGAGAATCTATTTCCCCTTTAATATATTCCAAAGTTTCCTCAAGTTTTTCTTTCGAAAACTTCTGGGCAAGCATTCCCTCTAAATCTTTTTTTGAAACTTCTAAATTCGGCATTCAATCCACCTACAGCAAAACTCCCTTTGCATTTCTTAAGTAACTCAAATCATCTGAAAATAAATACCTGATATCTTTAATTCCGAGTTTGAACATTGCTAACCTGTCAATACCCATTCCCCATGCAATCGCTTCTCCTTCAATGCCAAGATTCTGAAGCATCTCCGGCCTGAACATGCCAGCCCCTGCAAATTCCATCCACCCTAACTCAGGATGCTTTGCACTAAGCTGAACACTCGGTTCAGTAAAAGGATAATAATCAGGAAAGAATTTTACTTTCTCAGCGCCAGCAACCTCAATAGCAAAATCTTTTAACATTCCAAGAAGGTGCTTGAAATTCAAATCTTTTCCAACAATAAAACCTTCCATCTGATTAAATTCAATCAAGTGAGTAGCATCAAGCACATCAGGGCGGAAACAACGAGCAATAGCAAAATATTTTTTTGGAATTTCAACACCTTTAACTAACTGCCTTGCTGAGTGCGCGGTTCCATGCGCAGAAGGCATTAACCTGCTTGCAACGCCCGCACTCCAATCATAACGCCAGCCCTTGCCCCCAGATTTGCCTCCATTCTCATGAGCTGATTTTATAGCATCAACAATTTTGCTATCAGGCAAAGAGCCCGACTTAGGATTCTTCAACTGGTATGTATCGGTCCAGGTGCGCGCAGGATGATTCTGGGGCTGGTACAAAACATCAAAATTATAAAATTCAGTAACAATCAATTTTGTTTCCATTTCCGTAAAACCAAGAGAAACCAATTTAGAGCGAATTCTCTGCAAAAACTGGATGTAAGGGGCTTTTTTTCCTAAAAAAATTTCAGGAACAGGAGCTTCAACATTAAAAACACGGGAAACATTGCCAGAAGACAGAATCTCCTTTGTTTTTTCTCCATCTTCAGAAATTTTTATCGTACGTTCCACAATTTTCTTTTTCTCAACTAAACCGCGCCTCTGCAAATCAAGAACAAACTCATCAGAAACTTTTTTGCCATCAGCAATATCACGCAGAAAGTTTTGTTTTGAAAAAGATTCCTGTTCCTTTGCCAAACCCGTTTCTTGAATTTGACCCTGCATTATCACAACAAAAGCGTTCCTTTTATTTATTCCTAAAGCAGCCATAAATTCCTGCTTTGATAACTGAGACTCTTTCTCCAATTCAACAAAAGAAGCTTTGCCCCCGATTCTTGTAAGAGATTCAAGCAAAATATTCTCAGGCATCCCTTTAGAAAGAGCCTTTTCTCCATCAGAAGTAAGACAATAATTCTCAACTTCTTTCTCATCAACAACCACAAAGTGTTTCTGGTTCAACCAAGCAGATGCCCTTCTAACAGAATCAATGGGAACCCCTGAAGAAATGGAAATAGCCTCAAAACTAGCGGCTTTAGAAGAGGATGAAGAAAGCACTTTACGCTCAATATCCGAGAGCTCCTTAACTCTGTCATCCACTAAATCAGGCATAGAAGAATAGGATTAAGTTGTTATTTTAAAGGTTAATATAAGGGCATTTGAAAAAGGCAATAATCACAAAATATTTAAGGTTAAGTTAAGAAAGATTACTTAGAGAACAAATGGTAGATATACAAAAAGCACTAGATACATGGTTCGGAAAGCTCCAAAAAGAGGTAGCCACAAAAGTCCCTAATTTTGCAGCATTCTTCTATTTCATGATATCAATAGGGGCGCTAATAGGAATAATGGTAATGCAACATTACCCAGGGCAGGCATTAATGGCTGTACTAATACCAGCACTGGCAGGGGCAATTGCTTACTACAACAGGGCATACGCAACAGCAATATTCCTGCTGATAATTGTAATAATCTTCATGATGTAATTACAACAATCAACGAAAACCAGGAAACTCTTTTTAATATAAAAAAAACTTTTCCCTAATGAAAGGATTTTTCGGGTTTGCATTATGCCTAGCAATGATGCTAATTTTAGTTCTTTTTGGAACCACCATACAAAAAGAACAGGAACAACTCGAAAAAATACAAAACGAATTAATTATTGCGGAGCAGGCAAACAAGGAAAAAACCCTGCTTGAAAACAATACTGATAAAATAATTAAAATTAAATTAACTGAACAGGCAGAAAACAAAAACTTCAAAACAGTAAAAGCGCAAAATGAAATTAACACAGCACTTGAAAATTATCTAAAAGGAAAAGCAATTGCTGCAACAATATTTGGCGAAAAAATAGGCGAACCAACAAAAGAATTCCTAAAAGAAAACAGCAATGTAATGATACTGCAAACAAACGGGACTGTTTATGCTGAATATGTATTTACTTCAAATGCCCTGAAAAATACAACCATAAGCTCAAGGATTGGCAACAAAATAATTACTCGTTTTGAAATACCCGCAGGGCACACAACAAGAATTATGAACTAAATAAAGGAGAAAACAAAATGAACAGCATTGACGGAATAATTGCTTTATGCGCATTAATGGCGGGATTTGCATTGCTTTTAGGGGCAGTAAACGAGCAAAATAATTCCCTGAAAGAAGCAACAGATTCAATAAATTTGAAAACAACTGCGATAGGGTGCGGAGCAATAATTGATTCAATGTTTGCAAACAGCGCTGAAACATATGAAGGAAAAACTGAATGCACAATAGAAGAAAATAAAGCAATTTCAGAAAAAGGGATAACAACAAAAAGCTTTGAAATAATTACAAACGCAAGAAAAGAGTCAATTTCAGAGGTGGAAACGCTTGAACACTACAGATAAAAACAAAAGAACACTATTTGTTGGACATTTGTTGAGGGGGGATTGCAAAGGAATGATTTTTTCGCTAGATGCAGGAATAAGTTTCACCATATTACTAATTAGCATGCTGGTTTTTGTTTTAATGTTAAATAATTATGCTGAAAAAGCAAAACAAAATATAGAAAACTTTGAACTTGAAGAAAAAGCACTTATGATTGCTGATTCTTTTGTAAAAAACTTTGATGAAAACAATACTATTCGCGGAGCATGCTTATATGATCCTGAAAAGAAAAGAGTAAAAACAAACGAAATAACCCTGGAAAACATAAAAAAAGCTAAAACAATTTCTTTTGGCAGGATATTTATACAAAAAATTTCTTACTCAACAAAAACAAAAGAAGAAACATTTATGCTTGAAGCAGGAAAAAAGGAAAAGCAATGCATTAATGCCAAAAGGTTTGTCCTGATTGAAGGAAAAAAAGGATTCATTAACATACAAACATGCGAGGAAATGTAAATGACTAATAAAACAAGTTTCACTGGTTTGCTTGCTCAAAAAGGATTTGTTTTTTCGCTTGAAGCAACACTTTCACTGCTTCTTTTCGCATTAATGCTATTCACCCTCCCTACCCAAGAAAGCTTTTCACTCAAAGAACTTGCTGCAACACAACAAGCAAATGATTTGCTGAGAGTGTGGAGTGCAAAACAAACAACTGAAACGGAAATGATTTCTGATACAAAAATATTATTTGAAAATAATGCTGAATTGTGGATAAATGAAAGCCAATTACTTGACACAAAAAAAAGAAAAAACTCAATTGCAACAGAGGGAGTCATCCTGGATGAAAATCTCTTTGAAAAAAATGTAAAAATAATTATCCATTATGATTGAATCACAAAAACCTGGACACTATTTTGGTTCTTTAAAATTTTTATTAAAAATTTTCCTGAAAATTCCTGTTTTGGAATTAATGGAGGGACAGGAAAAGCCACACTATACTTTTTATTTTCTGATTCAATAAACAAATCATTTCCCAAGGAATATAATCTAATGAACTTTGCCGGAACAAACTCTAATTGCTTTAAAGAGCCATTTCCTAAAAAAGACATTAAATTAACCTGTTCCTGCAATTCCTCATAAATATGCTTGGCAAGCAAATCATCCTCCGCACTCAAAAAACTCTGGGTTGTGCCGGAAATAACAGGAAGCACTAAGCCAAGCACAGCAAAAAAAGCTGCCAATAAAAGCAAGTACTCAAGCGAAGACTGTGCTTTTGGGTCCATTAAACCACCAAAGCTACTGAATATCATCAATTTTCTTAAAAACATTGCTCGAAGATTCTTTCAGCTTCTTTGCCCCCTCATCGCTCGTAGACTGCATTTGTGAAACAAGAATAAGCACTACTGCAACAACAGCAGCAAGCACTATTATTAATTCCACAGAAATCTGCGCTCTTTCTTCACCTAAAAAACTTGATTCTAAAACCATTTACATCACAAAAAGAAACTCCTTTGGAGAGAATAAAAAGCTTTACAAAAATTCGACAATTGCCTTAGAGACGAATTGTTAATTATTTAAATCTGTTGTTATTACAACATATCATGGCACACAAGAAATCCATTTTGCATTTCTCCCCACAGGAAAAAAAAGACCTTCTAATTTCCTGGCTCACACTAAGCCTTGCATTTGCAGTAGTAATTAACCCGGTTTTTTTTAACATAAATAATTTATTTTTTTCCCTCCCCATTGCATTACTTGCAGTAGGAACAGGATTTGTTTTCCATGAACTTGCACACAGAGAAGCTGCTAAATACTTTGGATTTCACTCAGAATTCAGGGCGTGGTACCCAGGACTATTAATTGCACTGGGATTAGCAATAGCCACCATGGGGCAATTCCTTTTTGCAGCACCAGGAGCAACATACTTTTTCGGAGAAAATGTTTCAAGAAAACAAAATGGACTAATTTCCGTAGCAGGCCCGGCAACAAACGTCATATTAGGATTGCTTTTGCTAATAATGGCTTCACTTTTTGCTGATAAAACCATACAACTAATATTTGTTTACGCAGGCGAAATAAACTTTTGGTTCGCATTATTCAACATGCTCCCAATATTTCCTTTAGATGGGGCAAAAGTCCTTGCATGGAAACCAAGCATATGGGTGCTAATGATGATAATAGCAGTAGTACTAGTATTTGCGCCAGGACTAATATTTGGTTCGCTTGGATTAGCTCTTTAAATACAAACCTCATTGTCTTGCGAGATAAACAACGCTTCCGCCAACATGTTGTGTCTCAATCAACTTATTTTTTTCTAAAAAACGATAAATCTCTTCAGATTTTGCAGATTGCATTGCCCGCTTAGCATGAGGAATTTGTCTTCCGCCCGGACCAACAAAAGCAACAAATCTTGCCAAAGGACCCAATTGTTTTTCACCAAAAACAGAAACAAACCCAGTCTTATCCACAGCAGTTAAAAAAGTTTTTTGAGCCAAACTCCCACTAGTGTAAAGACTCTTAAGAGAACCTGCCCCAAGAGTGCCGGATTTTACGAACTGATTAAAACGCTCCGCCACCAAAGGATTTTGTTTCTTTAATTCCTGAAGACAAAAAGAAACTGAATCAAAAGGTGCTCCCGAAATAGTTGCTGCACGCTCCTTTTCCTGAACCACTTGATTTCTAGCACGCAAACCATTATCCTCTTTTACATGATTATTAATCCTTTCTTGCCTATTGCCAATTTTTTTCTGCTGCAAAATACCATTGCCCTGCACCGCATGCGACGATTTGTTATTCTGAATAAAACTTGGCAAAAGTTCGGCACGCATCCTTCCAGCTAACTCCTCAATTACTTTCTCAACCTCCGCATGAGCCCTGTCATAAGCCAAATTTTTTCCAACAACTCTTTGGTTAAAAATTGAAAAAACTTCATCATGATGACTCACAAGCCACCTCTTCGCAGCACGTCTCTGATTAGGAGTAAGCCTTACTCCGCGAAAAACCTGTTTTATCAAAGTATTATTTATTGAAGCCCCAACCATCTTCATTTCCCTTTCTTCCTTCAAATTCTTTAAATAAAACTGCTCAAACCCTGTCAAACTTATTTTTCCGGAAACAGTTTCCTCCAAAGGACACAACCTCATAAAACGCTCAACACTTTTTTCAAAAATTTTTTTATTAAAAGGAATATTTCTTTTCTCCAAATATGATTTTAGCCCACGGCTAAACATTTTATCACTCCGCGGAGCCGCATCAAAAATAATTTCCTTCGCCGTTTCTAAAAGAAAATGGTCAATTGTATTGCCTTTCAAAACAGTCTCTCTTGCCGCCCGAAGCAAAATATTATTTTCAGCACCATGAAATGAAAGACTGCCAACCCTCATTCCTTCCCTTCTTAATGCCCTCAAGAAAGCAGGGGAATGGGAAAGCAAAAAAGAAACCTTTTCTTCATGAGGAATATTCTGAGGCTTCCTTTTGACAATATCTAAAACACTCAAAAGTTTTTCATCTTTAGGAAACTGCTTAAATTCACTCCTAATCGCTTTAACAGTACGCCTGGATTGCGCAGCCCAAGGAGAACGCTTAGCCATAATATAAAATAAGTATTGCCGTCAATATAAATGTTTTTGGAACAAAAATCATCCAACATAGCTTGGCCTGAAATCAAGAGCTTTTTCCTTAAACTCGCCATACGCTTTCTCAGACTCATCATCAATAGAAGGATTCATTCTTTTCAAAACCGCATCAAAGTGCTTCATAGTAATTGGTCCTGGCACCATTTTATTTTCACTTAAAACAAGTAGCGCTGATTCCCTTACAAGCCCCTCAAGATCAGCTCCTGAAAAGCCTTTTGTTTTTTCAGAAAGTTCCTTAATAGTAATAATCTTATTAGAAATCTCCACAAATTTAGTGTGAACTTTTAGAATCTCTGCTCTTGCTTCCTCATCAGGAGCAGGAACCATAATTAATTTATCAATTCTTCCAGGACGAAGCAACGCAGGGTCAATCAAATCAGGCCTATTTGTTGCCGCAATAAAAACAACCTCATTCAAAGATTCAACACCATCAAGTTCGGTAAGCAACTGATTCACCATTCTTTCAGTAACATTATTCCCAATCTCAGTTCCTCGCTTAGGTGCAATAGCATCAAGCTCATCAAAAAAAACAATACAAGGGGCAACTTGTCTAGCCTTCTTGAAAATCTTTCGTACACCCCTTTCTGCTTCTCCAACCCACATGCTTACTAATTCAGGACCTTTTATAGAAATAAAATTTGCTTTTGATTCAGTAGCAATAGCCTTTGCTAATAATGTTTTACCAGTACCAGGAGGACCATACAACAATACCCCTTTAGGTGGTCTTATGCCCATTTTCTTAAATGCTTGAGGATTCGTAAGAGGCCATTCAATAGCTTGTTTGAGTTCTTGCTTAATACTCTCAAGCGATCCAATTTGGTCCCAATTTACATTTGGAATTTCAATTGCGACCTCTCTTAGTGCACTTGGTTGAACATCCTTGAGACCATTAAAAAAATCTGATTTAATAATTTTAAGTTTTTCTAAAATTTCTGGAGAAATAATTTCATCCTCAAGTTTAACTTCCCCCTTATCAACATACCTACTTAAGGATTTCATAGCAGCTTCCTTTGCAAGTGCATTTAAATCAGCCCCAACAAATCCATAAGTTACACCAGCTAATTCATTTAAAAGATCAGGAACTGCTTTTATTTCTGCATCATCCCAAAACTCTCTTGTTATTATCCCTAAATCTTTAAGTTTAACATAAGCCTCATATTTTTTTCTAAATAAATCGTCACGCACTTCCAAATATTTCTTGTTTTCAAAAAGTTTTTCGTAAGATTCATATGACTGTAACTCAAAAATAAGTTCATTAAAAAATTTTGCATTGGAATTTAATTCCACTTTTAAATTATTAAATTCATTTTGTTGGTTTTTCAATTCAGAAAGTCTTGATTTTAAATATGCTAACTTTTCTTGCTTTTCCTTATTCTCATTTTTAAGTCGAAATATTTTTTCTACAATTGATTCTTTTTGAGAACCCTTATTTTCTTCCAAGAATCTCACAATTTGAGCTATTTCTGATTCTTTCCCTTTTATCTCATTATTAATTTCCTCCAATACCTTTACATAGCTAATTCCCTTTTCTTTAAAACGTTCATTAAACAATTGCATCAAATATTTTGCCTTTAATTCTCCCCTAACAGGCATTCCACGAGTATGAATTTCCAATATTTTCTGTCTAGAATTAGTATCAGGAACAGTAAATTCTATTTCTCTGTCAAATCTTCCCGGCCTTCGCAGAGCCTCATCAATTGAGTTTACCCTGTTTGTTGCCGCCATTACTATTACTTCCCCTCTTCCCTCAAGACCATCCATTAATGAAAGCAATTGAGCAACAACTCTTCTCTCAACTTCCCCAACAACCTCATCCCTCTTAGGGGCAATCGAATCAATTTCATCAATAAAAATAATTGAAGGAGCATTCTCCTGTGCATCTTTGAAAATATTTCTAACTCTTTCCTCCGCTTCCCCAACAAATTTCCCCATTATTTCAGGAGCAGAAATAGAAATGAAATGAACCTGTGCTTCATTCGCAACAGCTTTGGCTAATAATGTTTTACCAGTACCAGGAGGACCATACAACAAAATACCCTTAGGAGGCACTATCCCAAGTTTCTGAAACAACTCAGGGTGCTTCATTGGCAACTCAACCATTTCCCTAACTTTTTTTACCTGCTCTCCTAAACCCCCAATATCCTCATAAGCTACTTTCGGAATATTGCTTAATGCATCCTTCACAGGTTTTTCTTTCAAAGAAAACTGGGTAGCATCAGTGACCTTTACTATTCCTCTCGGATTAGTATCAATTACTCTGTAAATAAAACCGGAACCAAAAACAGAAATCCAAACATTGTCCCCAACATTTAAAGGGCGCCCAAGAAAACTTTTCTTCAAAATCCGGTCATAACCAGAAGCAATAATTCTAACCTCCTCAATGGGCGCAAGAACAACTTTTTTTCCTTCCTGCGGAACAACTTTTTGCACTTTAACTCTTTCATTCAGTCCTACCCCAGAATTATGCCTAATAAATGAATCCATTCGAATAATTTTTTTGCCCTCATCATCAGTACGTGCAGGCCAAACAATAGCAGCAGTTTTCTTTGAACCCTCAATCTGAACAATGTCACCAGAAGTAATGTTAAGAATAGTTTTTGTTTCCTTATCAAGAGTAACAATATTTCTCCCAACATGAGTAGGGTCAGGATCCTGAACCTGAAGAATTACTTCAACCTTCTTGTCCTCGTGCTTCTCATTCAATGCAACCATACCAAAAACAACTCTTAACTGATTACCACTAAAAAAGGATTAAAAAGGTAAGTGAAACAAAACAAAAACTCTTAAAACAGGAACAAATAATAAAGGCAATAAGTATACAAAAAAGAAAAACTATTGCTTCAATTCAAACATCCCATTAGGCATTAGTGAAACAAAATCATCAATAGAGAAAACAAAACCTTTTCTTTCAAAAATATCTTTTAACTGTTTTGCTGTTTGCTCCTTTGATTGTTTCCCTTGCTTTAACTCAATAACAAAATTACAATGCTTTTTCACAGCCGAAAGAGGACCTGACATTAATATTTTTTCCCTGTGAAAAAAACCTATTGCACAGGAAAGAGGGGTTTTTCTGAACCAATTCCTTTCGCCATAAATAACAAAAGCGCCTGTTGAAAGAGACTCACCCGATTTAGCTGATTTTGATACCTGTTCAGGCTTAACTGAATAAGCTTCTGCCTGCGCCCGCCCCTCCTCCCACGCTTTGGAAAAAGTTATTGCAAACTGTGCCGTCTCAAACATTGATTGTTCAGAAAAACCAAATTCTCTTCCTTTGAGTTCCTCAGGAGCCTGAATAAAACAATGGGGTGCACCAAAAACATCAGCGTGAAAATAAACATCATTCTTCTTCATTCTTTTCTTTACAATCTCTTCATTGCTCTCAGCATCTCTTCCCCCAATAACAAGCAAATTATCTGAAGAAAAAAACCATCTGTACTGTTCAAACCACTTTTTCTTGCGCTGCGCTTTTTGTTTCATCAATTCTTTCTGCTGAGCCTTTAATTGTTCATTAATTTCCCTTTCTTTTCGTTTTTGCTTCCCAATTTCCAAAGCCTTTTTCAATCCAAGAATCCTTTTCCTGGATTCTTTGGCTTTATTGAAATAACCAGCAGCGTTTTCTTCAATTGTTTTTGACAAATCAAGCTCTATTTCCATTTTAGCACCAGAAAAATAAAAATTTAAATTTTAATCCAATCCGGCTCTTTTTCTCATTATTTCAATTATTGAGTCTGTTCTTGAACCGCGCTTGAATGTAGGTTCAGTTAGGTAAAATACCTGCCTGTCTTTTACAATCTCATAATAACTAGGAATTTTTTTTACATAAGTTTCTTGGAGATTTTTATGATATGATTCAACATCCTCATAGAACTGGAAACTGGCAACATTAAAGTTACCTGAACCCATTACTGAGTTCAAAGCAAAAACATGGGGATCATTTTGCGCAGCTTCAAGATATTTTCCCACCAAATCACGCTTAGAAAAATCAAGCTGGAGAAGCTCAATGCACTCAAGCTTGTAACCAAGTTTCCAAAAAGCAATTTTCGGCCCAAATCCAGTTAGAACACCCTCTTTCGTCAAAAAATCAAGGGAACTCTTTATTGTAGCCAAATGATAACCTGATTTTGATTTAATTCTCCGCAAATTAGGCTGAGTACAATTCTTATCCAAGAGATTCTTTAGTATATTCAGCCTTATTTCATCATCAACACGCATTTTTTGAGCCATAACCACCACTTACGACAATTGTAGGAAAACTCCCCAAAAGTAATAAATTTTTACATCAAAAGGTATTTAAGTGTATTTTTTGTTACACTTGAGGATGGTTAATACTTATTAACAAAAGAGGATACTAATACTATTGTAAAGTTTTTGTAATAAAACAGGATGTGATAGAAGAGTGGGTAAAAAGAAAAAAAATTTGGAAGAAGTTATGGGGTAGGCTCACCAGGCTTTAATTGGATCTAATTCTAATTCCAACCCCATAATTTTAAAAAAAATTAAAGAAACTAATTATTAGAAAATTATTCTTTCCTTGTGTTAAGATTCAAATAGAGGAGCTGATTTACAACCGCATGAATAGTATAAACTATCCCTGTGAGAAAAACAAGGGCCCAAAACAAAACCAGCAAACCTGTGCTGTCAGCGAAAAACGCTAAAACAAATTTTATTACAGAAACACTAAAAGGGATAAGAGAAAACAAAAAAACTATGCGCTTATTCTTAAAAGAAGAAAAAATAGTTTCTCTAAAAGAACTAACAACACCCAGTTTTTTTGAAGAAATAACAGGGAACAAGAAATATAGCAAAAAAATAAAAATAAAAGTAACAATAAAAGAAACTATTACCCCAAAATCTGAAAAATTAAGGAAAAAAATTACCAAAGCCTCGGCAAAAGAAAAAATAGAAATAAATAAAAAAACAATTACCCCTGAAACAAATAATTTAACTAATTTAGGCTTTAACTCAAAAAAAGCTTTAAAAAAAGAAACTTTCCCTTTAACTGCCTGGTTTACAAGCAACGGGTACAGTCCGGAAAAAAACAAATCCACAAAATAACTGAATATGGTAAGAGCCAGCAAAACAAGTGCAAGAAGAAAAAAATTCCTTAAATCGTCAAGCACAATTTCTTCAGGAAGAATGGAAGTAAAAGAAATCATTTTATGGAGAAGCTGAGTACTCAACAAAATGCCAAAACCATACAAGAACGCGAGAATTAATTTAGGCAAAAATAAAACAGGGTACTTTTTTAATAAAAAAAATCCTTTTGCCAGAACTGAAAACTTGTCCAAGCAAAACCTTTTGTTTTGCGGGACCCATAAAACGTTGCGACGTTTTATTTGGTCCAGGTTTTTGTGCATGCTTTCACTTCTTTGCTTTCGCCTGCTTTACAGGACCTTTCTTTTCCAAGGAGATCTCGCCAGCAGAAGAATCTTTTTTTGCTTTCTTCAAAATCTTTGCAGAAGATTTTACATCCTCCGCTTTTTTTTCAACAGGACCATTTTGCACAGGACTTTCAGCAGCAGGAACTTTCTTTGCTTCCTCTGCTTTTTTTTCCTTATCTCCTTTCTTTACCCAATCTTTTTTTGAAACACAAGTCATATTCAGGCACATCTTGTAATTGAATCTTCCATTTTTTACCTGAATAACAGGAGCATTGCATTCAGGGCAATAAGTATTCAGAGGAGTAATGAATCCTTTCTGAGGCAAAGGGTAAGTAACAGTACAGTTAGGGTAACTTGAACATCCAACAAATCTTTTCCCTGATTTGCCTCTCCTCACAACAAAATTAGCCCCACATTTACATTTACCCATTACTTCACTGAACTTCAAAGCCGTTCTTAATCCAAGAGCAACAGATTCTTTATGCTCAAATAACAAATCCATTATTTTTTTTAATTCAGCACCAGATTTCTGTACAACCTCAATCTGTCTCTTTTTCCCAGCAGCTATTTCATCCATTTCTTTTTCCAATTCAGCAGTCATTTCAGGTTTTGTAACTGTTTCACAATGCTTCTCAAGATTATCAATAACAGCAAACGCAACCTTACTCGGCTCAATACTCTTATTCCCTGAAATGTATCTTCTTGCATAAAGTTTTTGTATAATCGCAGGCCTAGTTGATTTAGTACCAAGATTATTATCCTCCATCAATTTGATTAAAGAACCCTGACTGTACCTTCCAGGAGGCTGAGTTTCTTTCCCATACATCTCAAGCTTATTTATTTTCACTTCATCCCCAACTTCAAGCCTTGGAAGCAAGGATTCATTCAACTCACTATAAGGATAAATTTCTTTCCAGCCGGCATGCAAAATAACCTGGCCCTTTGCCAAATAAGGTTCCCCTTCAGCATCAAGCAAAACGCTAGTATTCTCTGTCTTTGCATCCTCGCTTAGTGTTGCCAGAAATCTTCTACAAATTAATTCATAAATTTTCCATTCCTCATCAGACAAGGCTTCTTTCTGAACAGGAGTAACAGGATAAATCGGAGGATGATCCTTTGTTTCTTTTCCGGCAGAAGGGATAATTTCTTTTTGAGCAAGAACCTTTAACACATCATCCATAATTGCTTTAACCGAAACAAGTTTGTTCAAAATTTCTTTTAATTTCAAGCTTGCAGGATAAGTACTGTTATCAGTTCGCGGGTAAGAAGTAAAACCTCTCTGGTATAAATGCTCCGCAACATCCATTGCCCTGCCGGCAGAAAACCCTATCCCTGTAGCTGCACGCAAAAATTCTGTAGTGTTAAACGGAACAGGCTTTTTTATTACACGGGTCTTTTTATCAACTTTTTTCACAATAGCTTTCTTAGGCTGCTTATTGAAAACCGCCAAAGCTTTTTTTTCATCCCAAAACTTTTCCTCCTGATGCATTGCTTCAAATTCTTTCTTATCTTTCTCGCAAAAAGCAATTATCTCCCAATACTTTTTGCTTTGAAAAGCAAGCCTTTCCTTCTCCCTGTCAACAATTAAGGCAAGTGTTGGGGTCTGAACTCTTCCAACACTCAAAAAATCTTTTCCTATTTGCCCGGAAACAATTGACAAAAACCTTGTCAGCACCGCCCCCCAAATTAAATCAAGTTCTCTTCTTGCATTAGCAGAATAAGCAAAATTATAATCAAACTTTTCTAAAGAATTAAATGATTTATCAATATCCTCTTTTGCTATCGCAGAAAAATAAGCCCTCTGAACTTTAATCTCCTTATTAGTTTGCTGAGCATAAGTAATAGCCTCAAGACCAATAGCTTCTCCTTCCCTGTCCGCATCAGTTGCAATAATTATTTTTTCTGCACCAGGGGCCAATTCCTTAATAGCATTAATTATCTGAAATTCTTTTTCTGAATACAAAATAATTCCAGGATTAATTAATTCCCTTACATCAACCCCACGCCAATTAGCATACTTTTTCGGATACTCTACATCAGAAATATGCCCGCGCAAAGGAACTAACTTTATTTCATTGCCATTCCAATTAAACTCAAAAACCCTTGCACCCGAAACAGTTTTCTGGTTAACCTTGCCATCAGCAAGGAGTTCTGCAATTCTCTCCCCCGCAATGGCTTTCTCGGAAACAATAAGGTCCATGATGAAAAGGCTGGGCAAGAAAAAAGTTAAAAAGGAGATGGACAAAAACGGCGAAAGACTAATCAAAAGCCTAATAAAATATAAAGGGCTTAATAAAACATGCAAAAAAGCATTATCTTTGATGTTGGGGATGTCATAGCCCTGCATGGCAAAAACAAGACGGTTAAGTATATTCAAAAAGAATACTCAATAAAAAAAGATTTCTCTAAAGAGTACGGAAAACTCATTCACGCGCGCGATCTTGGAAAGATCAATGCTCACCAATTTATTCAAAAACTCTCAGAAAAACTTAAAGTAAAAATTAATGAAAAAAAATTATTTGATGCGGAGTACTATAAAATAGTAAAACCAAACAAGCCTGTACTTATGTTGATAAAAAAACTGTCAAAAAAATATCCTTTGTTTATTTTTTCCAATAACAGTCAAATAGGAATTACTTATTACAAAAAAACTATTGGGTTTGAGAAATATTTCGAAAAATGCATTTACTCCTACAAAATTGGCGTCACCAAGCCAAACCCACAATTCTTTAGAAAAGGATTACAACTAATTAAAAGAAACGGGAAGGATTGCATATTTATTGACGACAAGAAAAAATTCAAAAAAGGGGCTGAAAGATTTGGAATAACTTTTATTCACTACAAAAATCCAAAACAACTGAAACAAAAATTGAAAAAGTTGAAAATAATTTAATTCAAATCTTATTCTGGAGCGTTGAACTAGGCAAAGTTTTTGTTTTCTTCAGCTCTGAAAGAACAACCATTGTTTTCAAATCAATTACGCCGTCAATTAATCCGAGCTGATTAATGAACCTTTCCGCACTCTCAAGGTTTGGAACAATTAGTTTTGCAATCAAATTGTATTCACCAAGCACCTGGTATAATTCAAGAATAAAATCCATTCCCTGGAGTTTCTTAATAATATCTTTCTGCTTTGACACTTCGCAACGCATTTGAACATAAATAGGATTCTCGTATCCAAGAACCTTGTAGTTCAAATCAACTGAAACCCCATTGATTATTCCTCTCCTCTTCAATGATTCAACCCTTTTTTTTATCGCAACATCAGTTAATCCTGAATCACGAGCAATAGCAGAAAAAGAGGCTCTTCCATCTGATAGAAGCGCCTGTAAAATCAAGTGATCCACCTTATCAAGAGAAACCAACCAAACACCCCAAAAAAGTTAAAAAAACAAAACCCCTTATTAGGAAAATAAACCAAATAAGTATTATAAAGTTAGCTTTTTGAGCACTCAGCTTGAACACATTAGGAAAATGTCAAAAACCTGGACAAAAATTAAGCTTAATTAACCAACCGATGAGATATTCATGTGTTTTGGGGATTAAATGGAACTAATTGAAGAAAAAATACAAGTAATAGCAAAAGAAATCCTTGAAGCCGGCGCCTCACAATGGACCATAACAAAAATAATCAAAACACTAAGCGAAATGAACACAGCAAGTGAAAAAAAATTAAGAGAAAAAGCACTTGAATTACTAAAAGAACTTGATACAAACGCTGCAATGGTGTATGAAAGATTCAGCAAAATGAAAGTATATACTTCCAATGAAATGATAAAAGGATTCAACAGAGGAAACATAATAACTTCACTCCTGAAAGAAACCACCCTATCAAGAACTGTTGCAGAAAAAATAACTTCTGAAGTAGAAAACCAGATAAAAGATTCAAAAATTTATTTTCTTACCCCAAGCTTAATACGTGAACTGGTAAACGTAAAACTACTCGCTTACGGCCTTGAAGAAATCCATGACAACTATGTAAGAGTAGGCGAACCAGTGTATGAGATAAAGAAAAAACTCGAAGAAGTGCCCTATTCAGGAGAAATGGTTCGCGAATACAACATACTGCTTGAACTACCTCACTCGCTAAGGGAACTTCACTTTGGCGGAACCATTCACATTGAGGATATAGAAGGATTCTCCCACAGACCCTTCGCTTACTCATTCATAGCCGAGAAAAAAGATACTTTGGAAAAAACAATACTTAATGCAGCAAAACTTATTATACAAAACAAAAAATACTTCTGCCTGCAGCCAAGCATATATGGCTTAACTTTCGCATGCGCCCCATTTATAAAAAACGGCAAACACGCACAACAAGCAGCAGAACTAATAAAAAACACCTGCGAAATAATTGAAAAAAAACCATTACTCTCACTAGAATTATTTACCCCCACAGTATTAGAGCCGCTTGGCGCTTACAGAGAAAACGCTTCAAAAATCACTGCTAATTTGCTGGATCAAAATGCTGTTGTAAGCATTGATTCAAAATATTGTTTAAAACTAATAGAACTCGACAAAAAACAATTCATGATACTAAATAATTCATCAGAAGAATACTACCCCTTGACCAGACAATTATTCTCCCCCACAAAAGGAATGGGTTTATTTGTAAACTTAAACCTGGAAAAACTTGCAGAAGGAAATGATGAAAAACAATTCTTTGAAAAACTCTCACAAATCTCCGAAGAAATAAAAAAATTAAAACAAAAGAAAAAAGAACTCCTCTCAAAAAAACCTTACTTAAAAGAATTCCAAACAGAAGAAATGAAAACAGGAATAGGACTGACAAATTTTTACAAGTTAAGCGAAAACTTCCAAGGAACAAAACCAATAGAGTTCTCTAACAAAGCATTCAGAGAAATATCAAAACTCTTTGAAGAAGACCTGCTCTTTGGATTAGCAAGCACAAAAGCACAACAAAGATTCACTGAAAGCTCCGGAAAAGAAATATTCTCCCAAGACATCCTGCCCTTTGAAGAATGCTTGTCCTCAAAAAAATGCTGCTTCACAGGAAAAGCCGCAACAATAAAAGAACTCAACGAACTAATAGACAAAAAAGTAAAACAAATAGAATATGTTGGGTTATAAAATGCTGGAGCTTAATCTGACAACACTGAAAACGAAAGGAAAAAAAGCATAAAAAGATTTAGAAAAAAAGCCATAACAGCAAAAATCTTCAGCCAAAAAAGCTTCTTCTCAACAGGCATATTTTTTGACTTGGAAACAAAAAACGAAGACACAAATATTGAAAAGGAAAACAAAAAAAGCAAATAAAAAACAAAGCTTCTGGAACCCAAAAAATCATTGTAACCGCGCAATAGCTCAATAATATAATAGAACAAACCAAGAAAAACTGGTAGTGCCATTAATAAAGTTGGCACAGAAAAAATGTAAATAAGACCTATCAAACTTTTTGGTTTCTTTCTATAAACAAAAATCAATGCAAAAACAGACAAAATAATTATTATGCAAATAATTATTGAAACAATTGAAGCAATGTTTGAGGATTCTCCTCCAATAAAATTACCTTCTTTAACCACGTGTAAAACGATTGCACAACAAGGCTGAGCATTCCCACAATAATCAGCACCAGATACTCCAACACCATAATTATTCTGATCAAAAGATTTCAACCTCTCATCAACCAGCTCGCCTGTTTGCTTACAAATAACTTTTGCATTCATTCTCAATTGGGTTGAGCCAGTATTCCTAACATAATTACCCCTCCCTATGTCTAATCTATTATCATCCTGATACCATTCTTTCACAAAAAAAATCGAATTAGCATAAAGGTCAACTTTTGTCGCCAAATCCTCAACATCAATTATTTCATCAGCGCGCAAAACAAAATCTAGTGTAGTTGCTTCTCCTGAAGGGTAAGATATTTTTATTGCAGAAGAAATCAAGTCTCTGTTATCAATGTAACTCGACACCTGAGACGCAAAGCAAAAAGAGCATAAAACCAAAAGAATTAAGAAAAATAAAAAGAACCTATTTTTTGGCATGAATAAGAATAAGCGTAAGTGATATTAAAGCCTTTTGAGGGAATCAAAGTTTTGTTCCGTGCCTTGGCTGTTCTCTTAATCTTGTCCCGTAATAAGGCTTTGGTTTTTCTTTGCGCGGAGCCCTTGCATGAGTAACTTCACTGCTCTTCAATAAATCAACTCTGAGCAGATAAGCATAGGATTTTGCCTGCTCAATAAAAGGAACTAGGAAAACAAGGATTAACAGGAAAGAAGCAATTACCCCCGGCAAACCAGCTAAATCAAGTGCTAACTCAATAAGAATTATTACAAACAAAAGAACAGAAGCTAAAACAAAAATTGCTAACGCAACAAGCGGGCTTTCAAACCAAAACTCAATACTCCTCTGAATTCCCTCGCCGATTGATGAGCCGTTAAGAACAATGCTTTGCGGAGCAAACATTATTGCAAGAGCCAAAAACATATTAATTATCAGCGCAAGAAAAACAAGTCCAAAAATCAAGCCAAGTGAGCTAATAGCATAAAATAGTATTGCAAAAACAAGGTAAAGGAAAAAAATCTTTAACGCAGCATCCTTAAACAATTCATTCCAGTAAGTATCAAAATTTATTGTCTGAACATCCCTGTGAACGGAATAAACAGTTAATGAAACAAAGAAAGAAAAAATGTACAGGAAAACAAGAGCAATAATCAGCCCTATTACACCCAAAAGGCTTGTGTTAAAAGACAAAAAAACCGTGCCTGAGCCTAAAAAGAACTGCTGGAACAAAACAAACAAAGGCAAAAACAAGAACAATACTCCAAAACTAAGCATTACCTTGAAATTAGAAATATACTCCTCAATAGCGCGTTTCAAAACAACATCAAGCATTTAACCCACCAAATACTACTTTATGCTGGTTAAAAAAGTTTAAAAAAACACGTAATCAGCAAAAAACAGGGAAAAAACCCAAAAACAATGAAAAAAACTAAAAAATAAAAGAAAAACCCTCACTCAACTAAACAGAGAAAATCCCCTTCAAAAAAATGAGCTCTTGCTAAAACCAGTTTAGCTTTAACCAAATGCCCGAAACCTTTTTTCAAGAAAACTGGTTTGTATTCATTTGTTCTCCCATTAAAGCCATTAGTTGCTCTTTCAGAAACAAGGCAAAGAACTTCCCTGCCAACAAGTTCCTTATTTTTTTCCAACGCAATTTTATCAAAAAATTCTGCCAAGTGCCTGCTCCTTTCCTTTTTTTCCAGCTCATTCAACTGATTAGGCATTTTCGCAGCAAGAGTTCCTTTTCTTTTTCCAAAGCGTGAAACATTAACCACATCAAACCTGATTTTTTTAACCAAAGCAAGGGTTTTCTTAAAATCCTGTTCAGATTCCCCGGGAAAGCCAACAATCATATCAGTGGAAATGCTTATTTGGGGAACAATTTTTCTTGCATACTCTACGCAAGAAACAAAATCTTTTACAGAATATTTCCTGTTCATAGCCTTAAGCACTTTATCGCTCCCGCTCTGCGCAGGCAAATGCAGGAACCGGTACAATCTTTCATCAGAAAATAATTGCATTAATTCTTTTCTTATTTTTAAAAAATGATTAGGGTTCATCATGCCTAAACGAATACGAAAATTCCCCTTGTTCTTCAATAATTCCTTTAAGAGTTCGGGAAGAGAAGAATTAATGTCAAAGCCATAACAGCCAAGGTCCTGCGAAGTAATCCAAATTTCTTTTGAACCGGACTCAAGGGCTTTTTTGAAAGCAAACTTAATGCTTTCAACTGAATATGAATGCAGATTCTTTCTGGCAAGCCTTGAGGAACAATAAGCACAATTACCCAAGCACCCTGTTGAAATAGAAATAATTGAAATCAACTCATGCGATTTAACAGGAATTATTTCAGGCGAAAACTCTTTCTCTTTGATTCCAAGAACCCTGCACAATGAAGCGAGAGAGGTATCCAAAACAATTATTTCTTTAGATATTTTTTGAATAGTTTCATTCTGCGCAGAAGCAAGACACCCCATAACAATGAGCTTTGATAAAGGCTTTTGGTTTTTCAGCAAAAAACAAATCCTTGAAAGCATTCTCTGTTCAGTAACCTGTTTCACTGAACAAGTATTAATTATGATGAAATCCGCTTCCTTAAAATCCTTTATCTGCTCAAAATTATTTTCCTTAAGAAAACCTGCTATCTGTTCCGTTTCAGAAAGATTTAATGAACAGCCGTAGCCTTCAACAAAAAAACTTTTCATCACAATCACTCAAACAAAGAGACAGGAAAAAGAAAATTATTCGCTTTCCTTATATTTCTTATAAAGTTCTCTTCCAAACAAAGGAAGCCAACCAGCTATTGCACCTAAAACAAAAAGCAAAAACATGCTTTTCCTTAATTCAGCCCAGTAATTAACAGGAATCATTTGCTGAACAGTCTGAGCCTGCTTTGCCTGCGCCTGAGTAATAAACTCCTGATTAATCTTTGAAACTGTCTGATTACACGACTGTGAATCGGTTTCAGAAATACAAAAATACAGTGAATACTTCGCCCCATTCCTTGAATTCAAAGCAGCCATTTCCCCGACATAAAAAGACAAATTAATGTAATACCCGACAAATAAAACTATTAAAATCAAAACAAAAAACCATATTCCTGCAGCTTCTTTTGTCTCAAAAAAAGAATTCCACCACTGAATTAAAACAAAAGCCATGATAAAACCAGCAATAGGGGCGAGGAAATACATTACTGAATTCCAGGCATCATAAGGCAAAAGCAATCCAATAACAGGAACATTCCTCAAAGCCTGCAAAGAACCAGCGGCAAGACAACTAGTACCCTTAACAGGGTTCAAACAAGCACCGCCAATAAACCACATTATTAAATAAGAAAAAACAAGCCAAGCCACAACAAGAAGCAGGAATTGTTTTCCATTAAAGTTATGCGACAAAAAAACACCTTTAACTTAAATATAATCACTAACCAATGATGAGTTTTTAACCTTTATGACGCCCTCTTATTTTAGAAGTGCTTTTATGACAGAAATGGAACTCCCTTGGGTAGAAAAGTACAGGCCGCACGGACTAAAAGAAGTTGTTGGTCATGATGAAATAACCCACCGGCTGAAAAGCTATGTGGAAAAAAGAAACATGCCGAACATGCTTTTTGCAGGACCCGCAGGAACAGGAAAAACAAGCTCAAGCATTGCACTTGCACGCGAATTATTCGGCGCAAATTTTGAGCAAAATTTTCTTGAGCTAAATGCATCTGATGACAGAGGAATAGATGTTGTCAGAAATACAATAAAAGATTTTGCGCGAACACTAGCATTTGATTCAGGATTCAAAATAATTTTCCTTGACGAATGCGATGCCCTGACAACAGATGCACAGCAAGCACTAAGAAGAACAATGGAAAAATACACAAAAACATGCAGATTTATTTTATCATGCAACTATTCTTCAAAAATACTTGAACCAATCCAAAGCAGATGCGTTGTATACAGATTCAAACCCTTGGGTGCAAAAGATATTGATAAACAAATTAATCACATAGCAGAAAAAGAAAAACTCCAGGTGGATGAAAAAGCAAAAACCGCAATAAATTATGTTGCACAAGGAGATTTAAGAAAAGCAACAAATGTTTTACAGGCAGCTGCCTCCCTTGACAAAAAAATCACTGAAGAAATCGTTTACAACGTATCAAGCAGGGCAAGGCCAGAACAAGTACAGGAAATGATTATCTTGGCATTAAAAGGAAAGTTCCTTGAAGCAAGAAAAAAACTTGAAGAACTAATGTACGAACAAGGAATGAGCGGAGAAGATATTGTAATGCAGGTGTACAGGGAAACAATGAACCTTGATGAGAAAGAAATTTCTGAAAAACAAAAAATTGAATTAGTTGATACTATAGGAGAATACGATTTCAGGATAGTTGAAGGAGCAAACGAAAGAATACAATTAGAAGCTTTGTTAGCGCAGTTTATGAAATACAAGAAGTGAGAACATGGGAAACCTTTTTTCCGTAAGAGTAAGAAAAAATCCGCCTGTAAACATTTTAACTAAAGACTCGCGAATAAGAAAAATAATCAAATCCACAAACAGGGAGACAGGGTGGAAAGCACTGCACTCAAGACCCGTTATGAGCGAAATGGAACAAACAATGTTTCAAAACACAAAAATTGGAAGAAAATTATTGAGGATAAGCACAGGAAAAGCGCTTGATATGCAAGAAATTTATGACAAACAAAAAAGAGCAATAATACAAAAAGCAATGCAGGAATGCGGAAACGCGGAAACAAAAACTGAAAGGCTAAATGCTCTTAGAGTCGTGTTTAAACAGCTGGGCTCAAAAAAAGATTATAACAGATTCATGGACACAATAAATGATGCCCAGTTCCAAAACCTTGCAAGACTGAGGGAATTAGAATGAAAATTATCTGCCTTGACTTGGAAGGAGTGCTAATTCCTGAATTCTGGGAAAAATTCTCAAAAGCAACAAAAATCCCAGAACTAATGCGAACAACACGCGATGAACCTGATTATGATAAATTAATGAAAATGAGGATGCGTGTCCTTAAAGAAAATAAATTAGGGTTAAAAGAAATTAACAAAATTGTTTCAAAAATGAAGCCATTTAAGGAAGCGCCAGAATTTATTTCATGGCTCCGCGAAAGAGCACAACCAGTAATACTAACAGGCTCATATTATGATTATATTATGCCCTTAATTGCAAAACTCAATTACCCATTCATAATAGCAAACACATTAGAGATTTCTCCAACAGGAGAAGTAATAGGATACAAGTTAAGGGAAAAAGATGGAAAAATAGAAATGGTTCACAGATTCCAGCAAGCCGGATATGAAGTAATAGCAATAGGGGATTCATTCAATGATTTGGGAATGCTAAAAGGCGCGAACAAAGGGATTTTGTTCAAAGCGACTCCAAAACTAATTGCAGAAGAAAAAGAATTTCCGCACGCAGAGACATTTGAAGAAATGAAAAAAATACTTGAAAAACTTTTATAAGAAATAATTTCTGAAAATAAATAAAAATTAATTTCTAATAACATGCAGGAAATTAATTTTTTCAACAATAAGCAATACTTTTTCAAAACCACTGGCTGATCCTTGTCTGTGATTTAAAATAAGTTATTAGAGCGGATTTCTTTTTGTACTGCTCAATAGGCACAGTTAATTTTTTTGATAAAAAATCAAGCGCAAGATCAAAGTTGGAAAACTCAAGAGGCTTTTCCTTCAAAGCAGCACGAACATTCTCCCTAATCTGCCACACCCCCAAAGGAACCGCGTAATCTTTCCCAATTTCCCTGAAAACAATCGCTGCAGCATTAAGTTTTTTCCCATCCAAGTATTCTACAATGGCCAAACGGGAAGCAAAGTACGCTCCCTCAGTTTCTTCAGGATAACCCTTCAACCCTGTGTTTAATTCATAATCCGCACCAATAGTATAATTTGCTGCCCCTTGCGTCCAAATTCCTCCAGGAAGCCAGCACTCTATTTGTTCAAAACTCCAAGGATAAGGCATCAACAAAACCCAAAAATCATTATCAAGGTACTTTGAATGAAATAATTGAAAACAATCTATAACCTTGTTTTGCGGAAGCCTTTCTTCAATAAAAAATTTTGAAATATTTGAATCAACCGCAGTAATACTCCATCTTGTTGGAACAAGTTTCCTGTTCTTTTTTACTCCCAGCGCTCCTGAAGAAAGAACCTTTGCGAGAGTAGAAACAGGAAAACCTTTTTTGAACAAATCAATTAACGCAGTATTTGATTTAACCGCAGTATCAGAAACATAATAATCAATTTCTTTAGGAATTTTAGGATTCTCAATCATCTGCAATTTGTCAAGTTTTGCTGAAGGACCAAGGGGAGCAGAAAAAGAATCAAAAGAAGTTTCAGCCCTGGGTTTCTCTGCAAGCTTAACCTCAAGCTCAAACAAATTAGAAGCCATAGCAACTTCCTGAAACTCCATTAATTCATAATTAGGATTAGAGGCAAGCGAAACAGGAATTACTTTATAACTCCTCAGCAAGGATTCGCGGAAAGAAATTATTTGCTCCTGAGGCAACCCATACCATTTCTCAGGCAAATCACTCATTTCACTAACCTCATTTGGAAGAGCTGAAAGCGGAGCAACCGCAACTTTCGGATAATTCTGCCAGGAAACAAAAAAACCAGGAGGAGAAGCACCAATAAAATCCGTTCCAACCATGGAAGAAACAATTTTAGTATGACTGAACTGCTTCTCAAGAATAGGGCACTTAGACAAGCCACACAAAAGCTTGCCTTTACACTTAATACAAAGCTCAGGGGAAATCATGACATCAACTTGAAGAACAAAAGTATTAATGTTCTTCAAATTAATAAGTCTGATGTGTTTTAACCACCAAAGTCAGGGCAAAGAATACCTTTTTATTTTAGTGAGTCATTTAATTGTTGAAGTGAATGGAAATGGGTTTTGGCGATTTTGCTAAAGAAGCTAAGAAAAACACTCCTCAAAGAATACCATCAGGAAAACCTGAAAACCTTGTTGAAGCAGCAGAAAACCAGCCAGTGCAAAAAAAAGACATTTCTTACAAAGACTCTGAAATCAAGGGATTTGTGCCACAGCAAAGAACCAGCATGTCAAGGCAAAATGTTGATGCAAGATGCGGAAGCATAATAAGAAACATTGCTTCAGAATCAAACATACGCTCCCAAACAGGGGGAGAAGCAACATGGGAAGAATGCAAACACAGAAAAAACAGCAGCGGAAGAGATTTCTGCTCAGAATACCATTCATTATGCGCAAAAAATAGTTGCCGAAAAGCGCGAAAATAGTTTTCTAAAATCGAGGGTGATTAAAAATGGCTTTTCAAACACTTGTAGAAGATTCAAGAAGAATGAATGCAAAAATGATTGCAATGGGACAAAGCGTTGATATACAAAAAATGCCTAGACCAAAACCTGGGACAGCTTCAGCCAGAAAAGCAACTTATACTCCGGAAGGAACTGATGTTGAAAAAATGCTTTATCCAAAAAATTTTAAGGCAAGAACTTACGAAGCTGAACCACAACAAAAACTTGAAACAGTAAACCAGGAAATGGTAAAAGAAATACAAGAACAAACACGAGAACCAGCAAAAATAATCGGTGATGATGACATTACAATGGAAAAACAGCCAGCAAGCGAGGAAAGCACAGAAAAAACTCCTTTAAGCCCTGTGTGGCAAAGATGCAGGCACTACAAACCACAAGGCGAAAGAGCCTTCTGCAGGGAATACTTAGGCTGGTGCGCAAAAGAAAAATGCTCAAGGCCCTCACCATAAAACAAGCCTTATCCTATTCAGAAAAGTACAGGAAACTCAAGCAAGTATATAAAAATAAACGACAATCGTCCAAGCTAATTAATTGCTTTAAAAACATTTAGCATAAAAAATCCATTATGGATAACGCTGAAAAAGAATACTATGAAAAGTTTTGGCACACCACAGCACACGTATTCGCTAGTGCACTAACAGAACTATACCCTAATGTAAAAATCGCTATCGGGCCCCCAATAGAACAAGGCTTCCATTATGATTTCGAACTTGACAAAAACATTGATGCAAAAGAAATGGAACAAATAGAGAAAAAAATGAATGAAATCCTGAAAAGAAAAGACAAAGTGATTAAAAAAGAAATTCCTGTAAAAGAAGCGCTTGAATTATTCAAAGAAAATCCTTACAAAGTAGAAATGATTAATGATCTGGAAAAAGAAGGCGAAACAAAAATAGGAACTTACACAAACGGAAAATTCACTGACATGTGCAAAGGACCGCATTTAGATTCAACAACAGAAATCGGGGCAATAAAGTTGTTGAAAATCTCCGGAGCTTACTGGAAAGGAAATGAAAAAAATAAACAATTACAACGCATATACGGAATATCATTCAAAACACAAAAAGAACTGGATGAATGGGTTGAAACAAGAAAAAAGGCTGAAGAAAATTCGCACATAAAGCTCGGAAAAGAACTTGATCTTTATTTAATAAGCGAACAAGTAGGAAAGGGTCTTCCAATTTGGTGCCCAAACGGAACAATGCTAAGAATGCAATTACAGGATTTATTGGTGAAAGAGCAAATAAAAAGAGGATATTCTTTTGTTATAACCCCACACATAGGAAGGCTTGAGTTATTCAAAATCTCAGGACACTATGACAATTACAGAGAAATGATGTATGCACCGATAAAAATTGAGGATGAAGAATATTTACTCAAGCCAATGAACTGCCCATTCCACATTCAATATTACATGAAAGGGCAACATAGTTACCGCGAGTTACCAATGAGACTAAGCGAAATGGGAACTGTGTATAGATACGAAAAAAGCGGAGAACTAAGCGGATTACTAAGAGTAAGAGGATTCACCCAGGATGACGCACACATATTCTGTACTGAAGACCAGGTAAAAACAGAATTCAACGGAGTATTTGATTTAGTAATGAAAATAATGGGAATATTAAAACTAAAAGATTTCAGAGTAAGAATCGGCACACGCGACCCAACAAGCAGCAAATACATTGGGGACCCGGCACACTGGGAAAGAGCAACCCAAGAAATAATTGAAGTACTAAAAGACAAAAAAATAAATTTTGAAGTCAATCCTGGAGATGCAGCATTCTATGGCCCAAAAGCTGATATACTTGTGAAGGATGCACTTGGAAGAGAATGGCAAACAGGAACAATCCAACTTGATTACAATTTGCCTGAAAGATTCCAATTAGAATACACTGGTCAAGACGGACAAAAACACAGACCAGTAATGATACACCGCGCACCATTTGGAAGCTTTGAAAGATTTACTGGAGTAATAATAGAACACTTCGGTGGAGCATTCCCATTATGGCTAAGCCCGGAACAAGTACGAATAATTCCACTTTCAGATAAATTTATTGATTACGCAAAACAAATACACGCAAAGCTCCTTGATGCTGAAGTAAGAGTAAAACTTGATGACAGAAACGAAACATTAGGTTACAGGATAAGGGAAGCGCAAAAAGAAAAAGTTCCATACGCACTTATAGTTGGTGCAAAAGAAGCAGAAGCAGGAACAGTAGCAGTAAGACCAAGAAACGGAAACCAAGAAGTAATGCCACTTGAGAAATTCATTGAAAAAGCGCTGAAAGAAATAAAAGAAAAAGCATAAATCACATGCAAAACCTAATCAAATCCACCGCAGGGAAAGCAAAGAGAATTTTATAATACTTATCAAGCACAATCTGAAATAGTGATATTAATGCCGGAAACAAAACTCCTTGATAAAAACAAGCAACCAAGCGAATGGTATACTGAAATAATCAAAGAAGCAGAGCTAGCTGATATACGCTACGGAGTAAAAGGGGCAATAGTTTTCCAACACTGGTCAGTAGAAGCAATGGAACTCATGTATGATTACATGGAAAAAGACCTCAAGGAAAGGGGGCACAAAAACTACTGGTTCCCTACCCTAATCCCTGAAAGTTATTTCCAAAAAGAAGCTGAGCACATAAAAGGATTCAGCCCGGAAGTATTCTGGGTAGAAAAAGGAGGAACAGATGTTTTAGAAGAAAGACTTGCACTACGCCCAACATCAGAAACAGCTTTTTACACAATGTTCTCTTTATGGATACGCTCTTACAAAGATCTGCCTTTCAAAACCTACCAGCGCGCAAACATGTTCAGATATGAATCAAAAGCAACAAGACCCTTTTTGCGGAGCAGGGAATTCCACTGGATAGAGACACACTGTGCATTTGCAACAGAAGAAGACGCATTCAAAAGTGTATTAGAAGACATGGAAACTACAAAACGAATTGTGTATGGAATATTTGGAGTGCCAACAATTGTATTTGAAAGACCCGCATGGGACAAATTCGCAGGAGCTTCAAGAACATTCGGAGCAGATGCAATTACCCCCCAAGGAAGAGTAGTACAGCAGCCAAGCACCCACATGATAAACCAGCATTTTACAAAATCATTCGGGATAAAATTCGTGGACAAAGATGAAAAAGAAAAAACTCCTTTCACAACCTGTTATGGCCCCGCAATCTCAAGAATATTCGCTTCAGTTGTTTTAACACACGGAGACAACAAGGGACTGCGCTTTCCATTCGAAATCGCACCAAAACAAATTGTTGTAATCCCAATATTAATAGAAAAAGAACCTAAAGTTCTAAAGAAAGCACAAGAAATTATGCAAATACTCAAAGAAAAAGGCTATAGGGTTGAACTTGATGACACGGACAAGAGGCCCGGAGAAAAATTTTATTACTGGGAAATGAAAGGCGTGCCCCTAAGACTAGAAATAGGCCCAAAGGATTTGAAGGAAGGAAAAATTGTTATTTCAAGAAGAGATGCTGAAAAGAAAACAAGTGTTGAGGAAAAAGATATTGTTAAAGAAGTGGAAAAACAGGGAAAAGAATTAAGTGAAAACCTAAAAAAACAGGCTATGAAAAGCTTTGAAGGATTAATAAAAGATGTTAAAACAATAGAAGACATAAAGAGCATTGTGGGCACAGGGATTGCAAGGGCAAACTTTTGCTCCGTGGAAAAAGAAGGCACTCCCTGCGCAGAAGTAATTGAAAAAGAAACAGGCGGAAAAGTAAGAGGAACCCGCGCCGATATGGATGAGAAACCTACCGAAAACTGTGTTGTTTGCCAAAAAAAAGCCACAAAAGTAGTGTATATTGCTAAAGATTACTAATTATACACACTGAAAAAAATTCTAAAGCCAAACAACCAAAAATGAAAGACTTTTTGCCCAATACAAAAAGCCTTAAATAAAGGAAAACCCTATTTTTTGCATGCCTACTGATTATTTGGAAGACATCATTGGCCAAGCAAAGGCAAGCACTCAAAAAGAAGAACAAGCGCCTATTGAAGAGCCAGTGAAAGCAAAACCTGAGGACAAAGAAGAACAATTAGCGCAGGAAGTAAAACAAAAAGACATGCAGGACTTCAAGCAAACAATGATGGAAGAAACAGAGCCAACCCCTGAAGAAAAAACAGCTATTGAAAAAGAGCTTGATGAAACCAGAAAAATAGAAATAGATGCATACGGGAAAGTAAAAATCTATAAACTCCCTGACAAGCCATTAGCATACTATTTTTTGCCGGCAACAAGGCCGACAGCAGCAGAAAGAAAAGTAATTAACACACTAAAAGAAGCAACTACAAGGCTAATCAGCATTGCACCATACAAAATAAGGGACCCAGAAGAAAGAAGAATTATTTACAAGCAAAAAATAATTGAAATAATAAAAAGCAACCCAACATTAAGAATTCCTGAAAGCAGAACCCTGTTTTATGCTGATGCGGTTGTAAGAGAAATGGTCGGCTACGGATTAATAGATGATTTAATCAAAGATGACCAGTTAGAAGAAATAATGATTGTGGGCCCAAAAAAACCTGTTTATGTTTTCCACAGAAAACACGAAATGATGACAACAAACATAGAATTTTTTTCAGAACAAGAAATAGAAGACCTGATAAATAAAATTGCAAGAGAGGTCGGAAGAAGAGTAGATGTTTCATCCCCACTGCTTGATGCCAGATTACTTGATGGTTCACGTGTAAATGCAACCATTCCCCCGGCATCAATTTCAGGAGGAACATTAACAATAAGAAAATTCAGGGCAGACCCTTACTCACTAATTGATTTAATTAAAATGGGAACATTGAGCAGTGAAGCAGCAGCATTCCTCTGGATGGCAATTGACGGATTGGGAACAAAACCAGCGAACATACTAATATCAGGGGGAACTGGTTCAGGAAAAACAACTTTACTTAACGTGCTTGCTGCATTCGTTCCAGACAGAGAAAGAATAATAACAATTGAAGACACAGCAGAACTAAACCTGCCAATAAAACACTGGATAAGATTAGAATCAAGGCCGCCAGGAATAGAAGGAACAGGGGAACTCAAAATGGATATACTCACAAAAAATTCCTTAAGAATGAGGCCTGACAGAATAATTGTAGGAGAAATAAGGCATGAAGAAGCATTCACTTTATTCACCGCAATGAACACAGGGCATGATGGAACTCTAGGAACAGTGCACGCAAACAGCCCTGACGAAACACTAATCAGGCTAACAAGCCCGCCAATGAATGTCCCGAACATAATGATGTCGGGACTAGATATGATAATCGTAGAACACAGGTATTATGACAGAAAAAAAGGAACCATGAGAAGAGTAAGCGAAATCGCGGAAGTTTACGGGGCACTTGAAGGCCACCCGAAAACACAAACAATATTCCAGCGAGACCCGGCACGCGACACATTAGACAAAACACTTGTTGACAGCAAATACCTCAAAGTACTGCAGAACTTTACAGGAACAACAAAAGACAAAATCATGTCAGAAATGAATTCAAGAAAAGAATTTTTAGATTCTTTGGTAAACCAAAATATAAGAACACTCGGAGAAGTATCAGAAAGAGCAAAAAGATTTGTGCTTGAAAAAAAGAATATTGGTGAAACAAATGGCTGAACCGGGAACAAGCATTGACCAGGACGAAGTTGACAAAATAGTTGAAACAATGAAACGCAAGTACAGGGAAGAAGGAATGCAGTTTGATGAAGTATCAGGCTCACTAAAAGAACTCAGGGGAATAATCGCAGAAGACACTTACTCAAGAACAGATATAGAAAACAAAGAAGACCTAGAAGATTTTGATTCAAAAATAGCACAACAAGTAGGAAATGTTTACCTGCACATGAAAGGAATACTAAAGCCAATTCAGATGGCGCTCAAAAAAATTCCTTTCAGTGATGAAATCGGCTATTACTTGTACTCAGCAAACATGCCTTATTCAGCAAACCAATATCTGGCTTTGACAAGCGCAGCAGGATTAATAGGCGCTTTAGTTGCATTAATAGCAGGACTATTTCTGGGCGCAATGATTGCAGCAACAACAAAAAATATTTTCTTTGCATCAATAATGCCTTTCATGTTAGCAATACTAGTAGGAATTATTACCCTGATAATAGTTCTTAATATTCCAAAACAAAAAGCAATTGCACGTGGCAATGCCTGCTCAATTGAACTGCCATTTGCATTAAGGCACATGGCTACAGAACTAAGGGCAGGAATAGGATTATACAAAACAATACAAGCAGTAACAGCAACCAACTATGGGGTATTAAGCGAAGAATTTGCAAGAACAATATCTGAAATAGAAGAAGGCACGGATACAAGCGTTGCATTAAAGCACATGGCTGTAAGAACACAAAGCAAACCGTTGAGGACAGCGCTCGGCCACATAATAAGAGCAATGAGAATAGGGGGAAACCTTTCAGCAATAATGAGTGAAATAGCCAAAGAAGTATCAGATGATTTAAAAAACAAAATAATTTCTTTCTCCCAGCAAATGAACTTCTTTGCAGTAATATTTATTTTCTTAGGAATAGTAATGCCGGTAGCAATAATGATTCTTGGCGCAATAAGAAACTCCCCGATAGCCGCAACAGGCCAGGACCTCTTCAAAGCAGTTCCTCTCACCCCACAAGTACTTTTAATTTTTTATTTGATTTTCATGCCAATAGTTTTTATATTTATGAATGCGATGGTTTACATGGCCCAGCCAAAGATGTGATTTGATGGAACAAACAATACTTGAAAAATATGCAGGATGGATGGAGTTCGGAAAAATCAAGTACACTCCAATTACATGGATAGGCATAGCAATAGGGGCAACTGTATTAGTAGGAATAATTAGTTTTGTATTAAGTTCATTAATCATAAAAGAATTAACACTAATACCAATAGCATTCAGTATCGCAACCCTAGTACTAATAATAGGGTACCCTTACATGAAAAAAGAAACCATTATTGACGGAATAGAAAAAAATTTCAGTGATGCATTAAAACAAATGGCTGATACACTAAAAGCAGGAGACACATACGAAAGCGCACTAAGAGAAGTTGTTGATTCTGATTACGGAAGGCTTTCAGAAGAAATGCAATTAGCGCTCCGCAGATTGGAAGACGGCGAAAACCTTGACACTGCTTTGACAGGATTTGCAAAAAGAATTGATTCAAGATTAATCAGGAGAACAATAACAATAATACTGGACTCTATAAAAACAGGGGCAAGCCTGGCAGAAATCCTTGATGAAATAGCTGAAGATGTGCGTGACCTTCAAAGATTAAAAGAAGACAGAAAATCCAACACAACAATGCAATTCATGTTCATGATTGCTTCAGGCGGATTTATTGCCCCATTAATCTTCGGGGAAATAAATGCTGTTGTTGCAGCATTCTCAAACATGGGCGGGCAGGTAACAACCGCAGCACAAATGGCTGCAGCACAAGAAACAAACAATTTCATAATAATGCTAATCCAAATGTATATCATAATAGAAGTAATTGGCTCAGGGGCAATGATGTCATTAATACGAGAAGGAAAACTCAACAAAAGCATTATATATATCCCAATTCTTTTATTGTTAGCATTCATAATGTATTACACATCTTCAATTGTTGTCAAAGGAATGATATCGGGATCAGTATGATGGAAGAAAAAGCACAAGTAAATATAGAATACTTGCTGATAATTGCAGGAGCAGTAGCTGTTGTCACAGTTGTTTCACTTTATGTAAAAACCAGTGCCAATACTGCAGCACAAACCGCACAACAGCAAGTGGAACAAAACCCTTAAAGGAATATTAAAAAAGCCAAAGGTAGGTTTAAAAACCTAAAAAACATTATAATAAATTAGTTTTATAATTCAAAAGGAGGATTCTCAATGGAACAAAAAGCACAAGGAGCAATAGAATATTTATTGATAATAGGCGCAGCAATCCTGGTAGTAGCAATAGTAATTGTAGCAATGACCGGAATAGTGGGCTCAGGAAAAAATGCAGGAACAGGAGCCACAAGCGACTATAATAAAGACATAAATGCATTAAAAGGTTTGACTGAATGAAATAAAAGCTTAAAAAATTTGTAAATCCGAGTGGAAAGGCTCAGTGCCTTTCCTTTTCTATTTTTTTGAACAAAATAATTAGGTTTAAATACTTCTTTTCCCTAATGTAAATGGTTTTATGGAACGCGGACAAGGCTCAATAGAATACTTATTACTCTTAGCAGCAGCAGTTGTTGTTGTAGGGGTTGTAGTAGCATTCATAATAAGCACAATAGGGCCGGTGCAAGACGCAGGAAGCCAGCAAACTTATGATTATACCTGCAAAACTTTGGATACAAATAGTTTTCTATGCGGATGCTATGAGTGTGATAAAACAAAAGGAGGATATTCTCCAGAATTAGGAGGGCTCTATAAAAAGGCAAATAAAACAGACTGCGATGCTTTAGCAACTTATAAAAACGATTCATTACTAAAGGGAAGCAAATGCTCCGGCTGGTAAAAAGTGTGTTTTATGGAAGAAAAAGCACAAGTATCCTTCGAGTACCTACTTACAGCAGTATTTGCAATAATGCTTGCAATAAGCGCAGCAATAATAGTTGAAACCTTGAAATCATTAGCCCTGCAAGCACAAGCAGACATACTCTCCACAAGAGCGAGAGTAATAGAAAACATAATGACAAACTAGCAAATACAAGCTTAACCCATAAACAAATAATCCTTTTTGCTCTACAATAAAACTTTATAAACAATAAACCCCTAATTCTAGAAATGCTTACCATTATATTTTACTCATCAATAATAATCTCAATACTGGGATTACTAGCAGCAACATACACTGATTTGAAAGAAAGAATCGTTCCGAATAAATTAAATTACGGCCTAGCAATAACAGGGCTTGTGATATTTGCACTACAATCATATTTCGAAGCAAGCTACTTTCCTTTGCTGTATTCAGCATTCGGATTATTCCTCGGATTTTTATTTGGCTGGGTAATGTGGAAACTAGGCGTATTTGCAGGAGGAGATGTAAAATTATTTATGGGATTAGGCGCCCTAAACCCTTTTACTCCGGCATTACTAAAAATAGGGGCTTTTTCAACAGCAAATATCCCTTTATTTCCAATGACATTATTTATTTACTCACTGATTTCTTTCCTCCCATACGGCTTATTTGTAATAACATGCAGGGTAAGCAAAAATAAAAAGTTTCAAAAAGAATTATATGAAGAAATGAAACCAAAAATCCTCACAGCAATACATGCTTCAATATTCGCTTCCGCAGCATACACTCTTATCACATTCTTTAACCTCAATGCTTTGCTCGTGCTGATAATCCTGCTAATGTGGGGAATAATCGGAGAAAAAAAGAAATTCATTACAATAATTTCAGTAATGTGGGCCTTAATCACAAACCCGGTTTTGCTAATCCAGGCACTCATAGCAGCAATGATATTCAGTGTAGGATTATACACAATAATTAAATTGCTTTTATCCGCAAGAAAAATTTTGTCAACAGAAATTAATGTAAAAGACCTGGAAGAAGGGATGATTCCCGCAAAAAGCATTATAAAGAAAGGAAAAAAATTGGAAGAAGTGAACCCGTTTGATTTTAAGCAAATAGTGAAATATGCAAAGGAAAAAAACTTTAAGGCAATTAAAGAAATGATTATGCCGAAAAAAGAAATAATTTCTTCAAGAAAAGCGCGCGGACTCACTATTGAAGAACTAAAAGAAGTAAAAAAACTCGCAGCAAAAGGGCTTATTCCCAAAAAAATTTTTATAAAAGAAAGCATGCCTTTTGTTCCAACAATGCTTTTAGGATACCTGCTCTGCCTAATCCTCGGGGATTATGCATTAATGATTTTTTTTGGGGCGATATAAATGAAAAGAGGACAGGCCGCACTTGAATTCATTTTCCTCATACTGGTTGTAGTTGTTTATATTGTAACAGTTACAATGCCCTTAAGCAGAGATACACAAAATGCTTTAAGCGATGTGGAAACAATTTCAAGAGCAAACAACGAAACACAAAAAATCATGAATTCAATAAATGACCTTTCTATTATCGGGGAAGGATCAAAACAAACCCTAACACTATTCATTCCGGAAAATACCTTCATTTATTGCACGGACAAAAATATTTCATATGAAGTAAAATTAAAACAAACGCCTTACCCAATACAATGCTCTTCAGGAACCTGCAGGAAAACATTTTTGGTTCCAAGCACAATAACACTTAACTGCAGCCTGCAACTAATAACAGGACCGACAAAAATGAACCTTGTACTTGAAAAAAGTGCAGCAAAAATTGCTTTCACGCAAGGAAGCTGATTAAATGAAAGGACAAATAGCATTAGAAAGCCTGATTCTAATTCTTGTTGTATTAACAGCAACCATATTAATAACAGCACTCTACATGCAGACACATGACAATACAATGGCAATAAGCATTGCACGGGAAGAAATACTAAGCCAAATAAGTACCAAGAAAGAAAATATAGTAATTGATTACATTAAAATAGAAAATAATCTCTCAAGCACAGACATAATAATAAAAACAACTCCTCTGGCTTCATTTAACACCGAACAAATAAAACAAAAAATTGCTTCAATGACAAAATACCAAAACCCAAACATAATACTAAAATGAATGTAAAATCAAGCAATTTCTCCAGAAATACTCACTTCGACACTTAACGAAAAAAAACTTATTCTTTTATTCTTTCCAAAAACCCCTTTCCTAATGAATGACAAAACACTTTCAAAAATATGCCTCGCAATAACCCTTACAGGAATGCTTTTCCTTGCTCTAACTTATAAACCAGAATTTGAAGAAACAACAATTTCAAACTTAATACAAAAAGAAAATTCCAAAGGAATAATTTTCGGAAAAATTGAATCAGTAATAAAAACAGGGCAAACAACAATATTCATCCTGAATGATTCAAATAAAGCACTAATTTATTACCCCAAAACAATTGAAATCGAAGAAAATGATTTTGTAAAAGTATACGCGGAAAACAATTCAAGAGAAATTACTGAGGAAAAATATTCTTCAAAAAAGAAAGAACTAATGCTCTTTGCTTACAAAGTGATAAAAGAATGATCCTAGTCTGGTGCCTGCTGGGAGCAGGAATGGGAATCATTGCAGGCCTTATCCCGGGATTACATTCAAACAATATGGCTGTTATTTTAGCAGCAACCCCTTTTTTTGGAGAAGAAATAACAGCATTCATGCTAAGCCTCTGCATAACACAGGCATTCACTGAATTCATTCCGGCAATATTTATCGGCGCTCCTGGAGAAAATACTTTTGAAAGCATTCTTCCCGCACACAGAATGCTGATGCAAGGAAAAGCGTTTGAAGCAATCTGCCTGACAACAACCGGTGCCCTCACAGCAGTAATTGCAGGCTCACTCCTCACCCCCCTATTTTTTATGTTCATAGAACAAAATTCCCAGCAAATAATCACAGTAACGCCAATAGTGCTAATTGCCGCGCTAATAATGTTTATTGCAGGAGAACAAACGATAAAGAAAAAACTTGTTGTGATATTTTTAATAATTGCAGCAGCAAGCCAGGGAATATTATTCAAAGAACAGGTATTCCCTTTAATTACAGGCTACTTCGGGATAGCAGGAACACTTTACTCGCTAAAAGAAAAACCGTTTAATGCTAAACAAAACATTAATGCTGAAATAAATCCAAAAATAATCCTGGACTCATTAATAGGAATAACAGGCGGAGCAATAGTATCCATAATGCCGGGAATAGGCAGCAATACTGCCGCAGGAATAATTAACCTCTTTAGAAAAACAAAAAGCACTGAAAAATACCTGGCCATGCTGGGCGCAATAAATGCATCAAATTTCTTTTTCTCTTATGCAACAATGCTGGCGCTGGATAAAGCAAGAAACGGAACCATGCTGGCACTGCAAGAAAAAATATTCCACACAACGGATACTCTTTTTTTAGGCACAATAATAATGGTCACCTCCGCAGGACTAGGCGGCTTAGCAGCAATAATTCTTGCAAAAAAAGCCATTACCATTTTTGAAGAGAAATTCACGCAAAAAATGTCAATAGCAACAATAATTCTCATGATAATACTAGTGGGTTTTTTCAACGGAATAAACGGGCTTACTGCAATGGTGTTTGCAACATCACTAGGCTTATTTACAATAATATCTGGGATAAGAAGAAGCACCTGCATGTCCTCGCTTATAGTACCAGTACTGTTTTTCTATGTTTTTGCACTAATTTAGTTATGTGGTCAATAAAAAAAAGCGTTCTGCTTAACGCATGCTCTGCAGCAATAAATTTTATTCCTGATGAATTCATGTGCTTTCTAGGGGGCAACAAAAAAACAAAAACAATAGATGAAATCATTTTCATGCCAACCGAAAATTCAGAGCACTCCGCAAGCGTTAATGAACTCAACATACCATTTGATGATACAATTCTGGGAAGCCTGCACTCCCACCCGTTTAGCTCAAACAAGCCAAGCAAGGAAGACAAAAGATTCTTCAGAAAATATTCTGTTAATGCCATACTCGGCTATCCTTACTCAATAGAAACCATTGGATTCTATAATGAAAAAGGGGAAGAAATAAAAATAACATTACTGGAAGGATAAAAACACAAAATTAAAAGGGCTAAATACATAATCTTATTATGCAAAAAGCACAAATAAGTTTAGACCTTTTACTCACCCTAATAATAGCAATAATGATAATTTCTTCTTTTAACGGGCTAACAGAAAACTTCAGGGGTGACAAAGAAAAACTGCTTGTACAGCAACAATTAAACGACATCGCCTTAAAAACGGCTTCAGTTATAACTTCAACACAGTCACTCGCAGATACAAACTTTTACATTGAACTGGCAATAAACAAAATACAATATGTGGATGAAAAAGAAAACACCCACAACATTTACCCCGACATCATTTACATACCGGATGATAAAAAATTAGCCCTTTCAACAGTAATATCAACAAAATACGGATCAATTGACATTAATTCATTTGCATATATCTCAAAAACAAGCAACACTGATATTAACACCATTCCAATAAAAACAAAAGGATTCATGGTGATAAAAAATGCATAAAGGCCAAATATTCTCAACAGATTTACTATTTGCAATGGTAATAATAGTTCTCTGCCTCGGAACCATAGTCAGCGCATATGAATTTAATCTTTACAATCAAAAACAACACACCATCCAAAAAGACTTAAAAGAAAAAACAGAAACAGCAATAATAATCCTTACAAACTCAGTAGCAAACTGCCAAATAAATGATTTTAATGGCCGCACAATGTCATTAGCTTACTCAATAAATACGAACAAACTTACAACCCTTGCAGCAAACCCCAAAACACTAAAAGAAGCTCTCGCGATCCAAGATTTAAATCTGCAAATAAAACTATCAACCAGCGGGACTATTCTTAATGAAGTAATTAATGCACAAAATATTGTAGGAATAGACCTAAGCGTAATGACATGCAATTCAAGCGCAACAATGAGTGATTTAAACGCATGCATGACTTTAGGCACATGTAATAATATAAAAAAGGAGACACTCAGCTTAAAGGTGAAAAAATGAAAGGATTTATGTTTTCAATAGAATCCTTTATGGCTGTTTCAGTGGTTATTCTGGCAACAACCATGCTATGGTACTCAAGCACATTAATCCAACAAGAAACAAATAATATCCAAATACAACAACAAAGCGAAGAAATGCGCACTATTTATTTTAATCTTCCCCCACAACAATCAAACCCGAGCAATTACATTCAATACTGCGGGAAAGTAATTTCTTATGAATCAGCAACAAAGCAATTTTATGACAAAAATATTTGCATAGGGGTGATAAAATGAAAACAAAAGGTTTTGCTGGAGCAATACTCGTGCTCGCAATACTCCTGTCAGTTGCACTCCTCTTAAATGCAAATAATGAAACAAGAAACGCCCCCTCCTACAAAGAAATCCTGCCTGAAGCAAAAATTGTGCTAAACAACTATGAATTAGCACTCAAACAAGCTGTTAGGGGTTGCAATTGGGAATTAAGTAAAGATGAAATACGTGCATGCATTGACAGCAGCGCCAACGTCTTATTATTGAAAAGCAATTCCTCAAATATGTTTAAATGCTCAAAAACCAATGCGATAAATCACTCACTGAAAAAATTTTATGTTGACCTGAACTGTTCCGAAATAGCTGAAAAAAACTGGAAAACAAGCATAAAACTTGATGTCAACAAAAGAATCTACATAGGCTAAAATTACCCCCAAACCAATCCAAAATGGAAGTTTTTATTTCTTTCTACAAGGTAATTATTTATGAATGCAAAAAAACGAATTGCTGTCATAGACTATGATTCATGCAACTATGACAAATGCGGCAATTACTTGTGCGAAAAAGTGTGCCCTGTGAACAGAACAGGGAAAAAGTGCATTACCCATGAAGAACTAAAAAAACCAATAATTTCTGAAGAACAATGCATAGGATGCGAAATATGCCAAAACAGATGTCCATTCAAAGCAATAAGCATAGTAAATCTTTCATTCAACCTTGATGAGCCAATACATTCTTTTGGAAAAAACATGTTCCGCCTCCACGGACTGCCTTCCCCACAACAAAAATCAGTTCTTGGGCTCCTAGGAAGAAACGGGATAGGAAAAACAACTATTGCAAAAATATTTTCAGGAGCAATAGTGCCAAATCTCGGGGAAAAAGAAGCGAACAAGCAAAAAGTAATTGATTATTACCGGGGAAAAGAAATGCAAGAATTTTTCAAAAAATTATATGCCGGAGAACTAAAAGTTTCATTAAAACCACAAAACATTGAAATGATTAAAATAAACGGCACAGTAAGGGAATTGCTGGAAAAAATTGATGAAAAAAAAATGCTTGACAAAGTTGCCAAAGAACTTAATATTGAAAACATACTTGAAAGAAATGCTTCCCAGCTGTCAGGAGGAGAATTTCAGAAAATTGCAATAGCTGCAACCGGGCTAAAAAATGCTGATTTATATTTTTTTGACGAACCCAGCTCATTCCTTGATATAAAAGAAAGAATCAGGGCAGCAAAATTCATAAGATTATTAGCTGAAACTGCAGCAGTAATAGTAATAGAACACGATTTAGTTCTCCTTGATTACCTTTCAGATTACGTGAACCTGATGTATGGAAAACCAAGAGTATATGGTTTTGTTTCAAAAGTAAAAACAAACAGGGAAGGAATAAATATTTACCTGGATGGTTACTCAAAAGACGAAAACTACCGCTTCAGGGACAATGAAATCAATTTCTTTTCACACCAAAGAAACGAGAAAAAAGAGCGAAAAGAAAAAATAATTGAGTGGCCTGAAATGCAGAAAAAACTAGGGGAATTTGAATTAAATGTAGATCAAAATAGTGTAAAGAAAAATGAAATAATAGGAATAGTGGGACCTAATGGAATAGGAAAAACAACTTTTATGAAAATACTTGCGGGAGAACTAAAACCAGAAAATACAACCCTTGAAACAAGCGTAAGAATTTCATACAAACCCCAATATATTTCATACACCGGAGAAAAAACTGTTTATGAATTATTTGAAGCAGGCACAGTCCCTGAAATAAAACAAAACCTGTTAAAGCACTTGGAACTGGAAGAACTGCTTGAAAAAAAAGCAAAGAACCTTTCAGGAGGAGAATTACAAAGATTATCAATTGCTTTATGCTTAAGCAAAAAAGCTGATTTATACCTGCTTGATGAACCATCAGCTTACCTTGATATAGAACAAAGGCTTGCAGTTGGAAAAGCAATAAAAAATCACATTGACATAACAGATTGCTCCGCATTAGTAATTGACCATGATTTATCATTTATTGATTATTTAAGCGATAAAATAATGGTTTTTTCGGGAGAACCCGCAAAAAAAGGGAAAGCAGAAGGCCCATTCAGGGTTGATGACGGAATGAACAAACTACTGAAATACCTTAATATTACAATGCGCAGAGAAAAAGAATCCAAAAGGCCGCGCATAAATAAACAAGACTCGGTACTTGACAGAGAACAAAAACAAGCAGGGAAATATTATAATTAAAAAACTAATCAAAAAAAGCTCTCTGGGAAATAGGGGCAAGAATACTTTTAAGTATCCTTGAAGAATTAACAAACTTAAAATCAGAATGCTCTTTGCTCAAACATACTTTTCCTTTCGTTTTGCAAAAGAAAATAGTTAATTCGACAGTTGATTTTCTGCCGCGAAAAAGCTCTGAAAAAGTCACTTTCTTCAGAATACTCAAAGAAGAATACTTGCAGCCAGTTTCTTCAAAAAGCTCTCTTTTAATGGCTTGATTTGCTGTCTCCTTCCCTTCTGCTTTTCCGCCAGGAAGCTGCCATTTACCCACATAAAGAGAATTATTGCCACTACGCTTCAAAAGAAGAACCCTGCCATGAGAATCCTTTACTATTGCCTCAACTATTTTCACAGAAGACTTTGCTTTTGAATTCCCCTTTTTTTTCCTAGATTTTGCAGGCATGCAGACTAATACAGGCATAAAGTGAATTTAAAACTATTTCTCGGCAAAAAGACTTTATGAGAATACTAAAAATAGACCAAAAACAAAGGGAAATTACATGCATCCCAGAATCTATGGACGATTTATGGCACCTAGAAAAAATAATTGACAAAGGGGACATTATTTATGGTTCAGCCGACAGGAAAATAAAGCCAAGCAAAGAAGGAGAAAAAACTGAAAGAATAAAATTATTCATTGAGTTACAGGTTGAGGAAGCACATTTCCAGGAATATAGCGAGAACCTGCGAATTAATGGCATAATCCTCGGAGGAAAACCTGAAGAATTCATTGAACTAAAAAGCCACCAAAGCATTGAAATCAAAGCAGGGGAAAAAATAAAAATACAAAAAAAAGAATTAATGAAGTGGCAAATAGAGAGATTAAAAAAAGCAGAACAAACAAGTGTTGCATCAAAACTGCTTATTGTCCTGCTTGATGATGAACAAGCAGAACTTGCATTTGTCAACCAATTCTCGATAAACAAAAAAGCAACAGTAAAAGAAAACAAAAAAGGAAAACGATTTGAACAAGAAAAAAGCAATTATTTTGATACTATACTGGAAAAAATCAAGCTCTTAGAGCCAAAAAAAATCCTTCTTGTCGGACCCGGATTTGTGAAAGAAAACCTGAAAAAATTCATTGAAGATAAAAAAATAAAAGGATTTCCTACTGTGCTTGTGGAAACAACAAATTCAGTAGGAGAAACAGGGTTCAATGAAATTGTTTCACAAGGAAAACTTGAAAAAATAGAACACAAACTCCAGTTATCAAAAGAATCACAAACAATAGAGGATTTTTTAGCAAAAATCTCAAAAGGAAAAGCAGAGTACGGCGGAGAAAAAGTAAAAGAAGCAATTGAGCAAGGAGCTGTGGAAAAACTCATACTCGCGGAAACATACTTAATGCAAAACAGGGCAGAAGCAGAAGAAATGCTTGCACTTGCAGAAAAATACGGGTGCGAAACAGAAATCATTTCCTCGCGCAATACGCAGGAAAAACAAATACAAGGATTCGGCGGAATAGTTGCAACACTAAGATACAAACTGGAATAAAAAAATTAAAGAAATAAACAATTACTCAGCCCTAAGCTCAAACCATTCAATTTTCTTTTTTTCAACAAGTTCTTTCACCCTTTTTTGGGACTCATTTAACTGGCTCTTATTGGTTTTGAATTCCACAAAAACAATTTTATCATCCTCAAAAGAAACCCCATCAATAGGTTTGCCTATGAAACGGAAGTTCTGGGAATTATAAGGAAATTTTTCGCTAAAAGGAATCCACTGCTCGGTAAGCTGGCCATATTTAACACTCTGGGATTGCTTTGAAAACAATAAATCCTCATACCTGCTTTTCAAAGATAAAAATAATTTTCCCAGAAAAAGTAAAGCCGCTAGTAAAAAAACAATTATTATGCCAAAAACAAGCTCAAACATAAAACCACTATCCTACTTGCAATTTAACTTTATTTAAATCTTCTTAGACATATAAGGCCCTTCTTTTTTGTACCCAAAGTTTTTGCTGTAATATTCCTTCACTCCCAAACCCGAAATAATCACAATTTTCTTTGCATCAAACTTTTCTTTCGCCAACTGCTCTGCCTCAACCATCAATTCCTTGCCAATACCCTGGTGCTGGGAACTCTCCGCGCTTTTTTCTCCAAGAGGCAAAGCTTTTCCATAAACATGCAGTTCCCTAATAAGAGCAGTTCTTGGAGAAATTTCTTTCATAAAAGGTTTTGCCGGGTTACGGAGGCGCAAAAAGCCAAATAAAGAATCTTTTGATTCAAAAGAAACAAATGCTTCCTCTCCATTACTTGCTTCATAGAATTCCTCGCAAAGCTTTGCATCAGAAACATCAGCTGTTTTCTCAAATCTGCTCTGCAAACCAACTTCCCTGCACCTAATGCAATTGCATTTCTTCCCCTGTTTATGAAGCTCTTCTTCAACAAGCTGGCGCAAATTTGTTTTCATTACCCCCGCAGAAATAACTGTACTCGGGATATCACGGTTAACACGCATAACCCTTACCCATTTAGGAATTTCTGATTTAATTTCAGCCAGCATTTTTGCAGCTTTCAACTCATCAAGAGGAACATAATTGCCTTTTTTCCATTCATCATAAAGCTTTGTGCCCTTTATCACAAGACAGGGATAAAACTTAACCATATCAGGCTTGAATTTGGGATTAGAAAAAATTTTTCTGAAATTTTTTAAATCTTTTTTATAACTGCTCCCAGGCAAGCCAGGCATTAAATGATAAAGAACTTTGAAAGCAGAATCCTTCAACAACTGGGTTGAATCCACAACATCTTTTACGGAATGCCCCCTGTTAATTTTTTTATAAATAACATCATCAGGATTCTGCACCCCCAACTCAATTCTTGTGCCCCCGAGACTCAGCATCTGAATTATTTCTTTCTTGCCGCACAAATCAGGCCTTGTCTCAAAAGTTATTCCAACTATTCTTCGGGCAGATTTTTCAGACAAAAGCTTTGCTTTATTAAGAGAAATAGTTTTTTTTCCTATTACCGCATCAAGGCTTTTTTTCACCACGCTTTCCTGCTGTTTTTTCGGGAGAGCAGTAAAAGAACTTCCCTGAAAAATAATTTCTATTTTTTGGGCATTATTGCCCGTCAAATCAAGCTGCTTTATCCTGTTAGAGACAATTTCAAAAGCATCAAAGCCCAAGCGCTGGGCGCGCAAAGCACTAGGCTCAAAACCAGTATAAGATTTAGGGGAAGATTTGTCCCCAAGAGAAGAGGGGCAATAAATGCATCTCCCAGGACAAGGAAAAGGGGGAAGCATAACAGCAACCACCTGAACACCTGATAAGCTTCGTGTAGGCTTAACAGACAATAAAGACTTTATTTTTTCCGAAGGATTTTTTGCCTGTGCTAAAATAAACGGAAAAGAAGGCATTTCATTTAACCCTAGTTTTTTACTCCAAAAAAAGCGCCTTAACTCTAATTCCTTCTGCGAACTGGCAAGCCCTGAAGAAATCTCTTCAATTATTTTAGTCGCATACAAATATTCCAGTTCAGAATGATTCTTCTTCATAAAAGAATAATAAAACAATTGTTGTTAAAAAAGGTTCAACAACTACAAAATCAATCAATTAATGTAAAAAGAAAAAAGACTGTTAATAAAATAACTAGGAAGCATGGAAAAGGAATAAAACGGCAAACCATACATTACTGTTTCAAGCTTGCTTTTCAAAGTCGGCTTAGCATTAACCTTAAAGGCAAATTCCTTTGAAGTATCCTCAAAAGCGATGCTTACAACAAACTCTTTTTCCCCCTGAAGGCGAGGATAAACAGAAATCTTTTCCTGAAGATTGCCTCTCCTGGGCACAACAACCTCTTTTGAATATTTTTCATTATTCAAAGGATTCTCATTCATCCAATTATTAGGCAAATTTGTTGAAACAACGAAAACTGCGTCAGAATCAGATTTATTTATAAAAAACAAATTATATTCTGCAGGAGAATTAACATTAGTTGAAGCTTCAGAAATATCTGCAGGAGAAACATCCAAAGCGTTCTTCAAAACCTCAAAAGACAACGGAACCTTGTCACTCTTTGCAGGGCCGGAAAGCTCTATTGTAAAAGGATAATTACCCACAGGCGCATTCTGCGGAACGTGAATAAACATCTTAATAGATTCCATTTCAACCTTAATCTCATAATCAAATCCTGTCGGAAGAGGAGTTACAAGCTGAAGATTCTCGTACTTATCAACAAGTTCTTTTGAAAAAATGAGTTCAATTGTATTGCCAACCGCAACCGTCCCGACAAAATTAGTTTCATCAAGGGACAAAGTCTTGGACAAAGGATCAATAAGCCTTACAGCAAAAACACTCCCTGAAAAAAGGAGAATCAAAACCAACAAAATGAATGACTTTTTAAACATACTAAACCAAACTAATTAGAGAAAGAATAGAATAAAAAGGTTATTCTTATGCCTCAGACAGAAGAGAAAAAAAATACTATTGAAGAACAAACACGCTTTGAAATGACGAAAAGGCACCATAAAGAAACATACGAAGAAGCCAAAAAAATGGGACGAATGGATGATGATTTTATCCCATTATGCGATTATATTGCTTCAACAAAAAACTATTTCACTTCCAGCTCATGCGCAGGAAGAATAGCATTAATCGGGTTAAGTGAAGAAGAAACCAAGCAGGAAAGCGCATTTTACAGAAAATGGCACAGAACAGTAAAAACAAAAGAAGTAATTGATGCTGTAAAAGAATTCAAAGGAAAAGTGCTCTGGTTCAAACAAGAACCCATTATCTTGCATTTAGGCACAAACACGCTTGAAAACGCAAAAAAAGTACTTTGCCTATGCGAAAAAACCGGCATAAAAAGAGCAGGAATAAAAGTTGCAAAAAACGGGAAATTCATAATAGAAATGCTTGGCACACAAAACGTTAATGCCCCAATAAAAGAAGGAAAACTAATTGCAAAAAAAAATTATTTAATTTACTTGGTGAAAAAAGCAAATGAAAAATTCAAGAAAAACCAGGAACTAATAAAAAAACTGGAAAAACAAGCAAAAAAGGATTTGGAATAAAAAGGCCTGAGAAAAATGAAAAGATTATTCATCGCAATAGAAATACCAAAAAAAATCAAAGAACAAATAACAACAGAACTGATTAAACCGTTGGAAAATGTAAAAAAAGTTCCGCAAGAAAACCTGCACATAACCCTGTGTTTCATTGGGGATGCAAACGAGGAAAAAGAAAAGCAAATAATTAAAGCACTGGAAAAAACTGAATTCAAAAAATTCAATGCACTAGTTGGAAGCGCAGGGCACTTCAATGAAAGAGTATTCTGGGCGAGTGTGGAATCGCTTGAATTATACCAACTTGCAGAGCAAATAAGCAAGACACTAAACACAGACAATGAATTCAACGGGCACATAACAATTGCAAGAGCTAATGACGGAACGGATTTCAAAAAAGAGTTTACTAAAATACGCGGAAAAAAAATCAACCAAACACTTAAAGTTAAAAGTTTCTTTTTAATTGAAAGCAAACCAACAACAGAAGGAAGCGTTTACTCAAAAGTAAAAGAATTCAAGGCAAAAGTCTGAAAGTTTAATAAAACAAAAACCCTTGAAGAAAATTTGACTTAATCATGCTACTGAAGCTCTGAGATTGTGGAAAGAACTTTTTCAGGATTATAATAATAACTTTCAATTACTTCAAGCACTTCCAATGGCTTCCTTATGTTCTCGCGGAGCATCCATTCAAGAATAAGCTTTCTGACCTCAATTTCTTTCTTCAAATCATTTTTCACAAGCGAGCTATGCTGAGCCATTTCCTCAAGAACACGGCTTTGTATTTCTGTGCGCTTCAAAATATCATTAGCATCATCAAAATCAAACAATATTCCTGACAAAACCTTATCATCCATCCTGGATAATTCAACAATCTGCAATACACGGCGCTGCATTCCTTTCTCCTTCGAATAATGCCTCTGCATTATAACGATAAAATCAAGCAAAGGAAGCATTGATTGGGGAACAGAAAGAGGACGCTCCTGAAGCTTAACCAAAGTTTCCCTGGCATTATTGGCATGAATAGTGCCAAGGCATCCCTGGTGGCCAGTATCCATTGCAGTAAAAAGAGTCAAAGCCTCAGAGCCACGCACCTCTCCAACAATAATCCTATCAGGCCTCATTCGCATAGAATTTTTTAATAAAGAATCCATGGTTACTTCAGCACCTGAAGAAGTTCTGGCTTCAAGTGCAACCCAATTCTCTCTCCCAAGCAAAGACAACTCAATAGTATCCTCAATAGAAACAACCCTTTCGTTCAGCCTTATAAAATTTGAAAGAATATTCAAGAAAGTGGTTTTGCCTGAAGCAGTGCCGCCCGCAACAAGAATATTCTGCGGATAAATACCAAGACCATCAACCATCAGCCAGAGAAAAGCAGCTGCTTCAGAGGTTATTGTTCGCCCCTCAATCAAATCAAGAATCGTTAATGGAATAGAAGAAAATTTTCTGATTGTAAGGGTCGCACCAGTAGGAGAAACATCAGGCAAGGTAGCATTAACCCTTGAACCATCAGGAAGGCGCGCATCAAGCAAAGCATTAGTTGAATCAAACTTACGGTTAATGGTCAAAGCAATCCTCTGAATAATATCAACAAGCGCCTTTTGCTGGATAACCACATTAGTTTTACACATACCATATTTTTTATGAAAAACAAAAATATTTTCAGGACCATTAATCATCAATTCTTCCAAATCATCATCAAGTGAAAAAAAAGACAACTGCTTAAGCCCAATAGAGTTATACAAAACATATTCTGCAAAAAGAATTTTATCTGAAACGAATTTCACTTTTGAAACCAGTTTAACCATTGATTCAAGCAAAGAAACAAACAACTGCCTGGAAGGAAGCTTTTCAAGCAACTCATTAACCTGAACAACAGAAACAATATTATCAACAAACAAATCATTAAAATCCGGCCCGGTACCTTCAAATTCTTTCCTCAAAATACCCCCTTTGTGAATCTCCTTAATCAAAAAATCCGCAAATGCTTTTTCCTTATCGGACAAATTAATAGGCTTGACATCATAAAAATTAGTGGACAAGCCCTGATAAATATCAGCCAAAGCACTTGAATCAATTTTCTTCATTTTCACTTCACTGAACTTCATAAAACCACTTGCAAACGCAAATATATAAAGAAAAGTAGTATAATAACTTAAGCGCCTTAAATAAGAGGACAGGATAAAATGAATTCTTTGTATAAAAAAGTGCTGAAAAAAATTACCCCCCCTGCAAAAGAAATACGCGCTGAGAAAAAGCTTGTTGAGGAAATAAGGCACAAATTAGCAAAAGTGAAAGGAAAACACTCCCACTTAGAATGGTGCGGAAGCAGTGCAAGAGGAACACACCTAAAAGGAGACAAAGACCTTGACCTATTCATAATGTTTGAAAAAGAACTGCCTGCAGAACAATTAGAGCAAGAAGGAATAAGAGTGGCAAAAGCCATTTTCCGCGGCCACAAATGGGAAAAAGCGTATTCACAACACCCTTACTTGAGAGGAGAAATAAACGGCTTTGAAGTAGAACTGGTTCCAAGTTACATTGTTCCAAGCGGAAAAGAAAAACAAAGCGCTGTAGACAGAACACCATTCCACAACAAATATTTACTGAAAAAATTTTCTGAAAAACAAAAACAAGATGCAAGATTATTAAAACAATTTTTGAAAGGAATAAATGCTTATGGAGCAGATTTGAAAAACTGCGCTCTCCCAGGATACGGAGTTGAACTGCTCCTAGTGTATTATGGCTCATTTGACAAAGCAATAAAAGGAATTGCAGGATGGACAGAAAAAGAAACCATTTTACTTGAAAAAAGAGAAAGAAATCCAAGAGAAGATTTTTTCACCCCCTTAATAATAATTGACCCAGTAGATGAAAACAGAAACGTTGCATCAGCGCTATCAGAAAAACAGTACGAAAAAATGAAATTAGCAGCACAAAAATTCCTGGAAACGCCTTCAGAGAAATTCTTTTTTGGAGCAAGCATTACTATATGGCCCAAACAAAAAATAATTGAAGAACTAAACAAAAGAGAGTTTATGGCAATACAGGCAGAATTCCCTAAAAAAATCCTTTCCGATTTGGTTTGGGGGCAATTAAGAAGATATTTGAGGAAAGCTGCAAACCAGTTAGAGGAAAAAGATTTTATTGTCAAAAAAACTGATCTGTGGAGCGATGAGGACAAGGTATTTTTCTTGTATGAATTAAAAGAACTTAACCTTTCAAAAACAAAAAAAGTGTTTGGCCCCCCTGTGAGTGATAAAGAGAACGTGAAAAAATTCCTTGAAAAAAAAAGAAAAATAATTTCAGGACCAAGAGAAGAAAACGGGAGAATCCTTCTTGAAGTGGAAAGAGAAGAAACCAATGCAAAACAAGTCCTTCAAGAATATGTTAATGAATGCAAAACACAGGAAAGCGACGGGATAAAAATATGCCTGCGGAAAGCAAAAGTACTGACTGAAAAAGATCTCTTAGAACACTATAAAGGAGCACTAGCAGAGCACCTTACAAAATACTTTGAGGGAAAAGAAGCTTTCGAATAAAAGGCAATACTTATGAATGCAATAGGAAAAATAATCGGGGATATACGCTCAGTAAAGAAAAATGATCCTGCGGCAAAAAACTATGCTGAAGTAATTCTCTGCCACACCCCATTATGGACAATAGCGGCTTATAGGTTAATGCATCCTTTGGCAAAAATAAAAATCCCTGTACTGCCAAGATTTGTAATGACCATAGCAAAAGTAATAACAGGAATAGAAATACATCCTTCTGCAGAAATCGGAAAAAACTTTTTCATTGACCACGGAATAGGGGTAGTGATAGGGGAAACAACAATTATTGGAGACAATTGCATATTATTTCAAAATGTTACACTTGGAGGAACAGGAAAACATACCGGGAAAAGGCACCCCACAATAGGCAACAATGTTCTTATTGGGGTAGGGGCAACACTCTTGGGCCCAATCAGCATAGGGAATAATGTAAAAATAGGGGCAGAAACATTCATTATAATGCACAATGTGCCATCCAATTGTACTGTTGTAGGAGTGCCGGGAAAAATTGTCCGGCTGAACAGGAAAAAAGTTTTAATAAAACTCAAACCAACACATTTGAAAAAATAAAGGTGAAAAAATGGAAGAAAAAGAAATAACAATAGGCGCAAAATGCTACAACTACAAACACCCAGACAGGTTCTACAAAATAATTGGAATAGCAAAACATTCCGAAACACTGGAAGACCTCGTGCTATACAAAGCACTTTACGCAGGGGACTTTCCCTACGGGCAAATATGGGCAAGGCCAAAAAAAATGTTTTTGGAAAAAATTCTAAAAGAAGGGAAAGAAATACCCCGATTTACGCTTATATAACAAGCAAGATTTAAAAAGAATAAAAACGTTGATAATGTAAAGAAGCGATAAAAAGTGAAGGTGATTTTGTGGGACGGTATGCTGGTTCAAGAAGCGCGCTAAAAAAACAAAGGCAAAAAATAGCCAGAAGGCTTGGAGTGCCAATGAGAAAAGTCAGTATGAAAAACGCAGCTATAGCAACTGGAATGAGAATTGAAGGATATGGAAACGCAAGACCAGGAGCAGTAATACCAATAGCACGCCCAAAAGTAAGATACTATGATAGAGCAGGAAATCCTGTGTATGAATGGACTCCAAAAGGAAGCGCCCCAACTGTTGACAAAGCACTTAGCAGAATGAAAAAACTTGATCCAATGTACTTAAACCTAACAAAGAAAAAGAATTTCAAAAACTAAACTAAAAACCTAAAGCGGGCCTGGAGGGAATCGAACCCCCATCCTGGGATTTCTTCATTAACCAATCCCGAAGTCCCATCGCTTATCCATTGGCAGACAGGCCCATTAGAAACAATTCTTTATTCATTTTTTTTACTTTCAAAGAACCTTTATAAAGGTTGCTTCTTAGAAAATAATTAGTAAGTTGTTTATTTAATACTTGGTGAAACAAATGAAAACATGCACATCATGTAATAAAGTTGTAACAGGCAAGCACTCTGAATTCAAGTGCCCTAGCTGCGGCAAAAGCACTATAGTAAGATGCGAGCATTGCAAACAAACCTCAAAAACATACGTTTGCAAAGAATGCGAATTTGAAGGACCATAAATTCTCTAAGGTGTCTAAATGGGAATGGCAATGGTTATATTCAAAGTATTTGCTGACCCCGAAAACCTGGATAAAGTAGAAAAAGGGTTAAGAGGATTAACTGAAGGAACTTTCAGGGATTTGAAAAGAGAACCAATCGGATTTGGGATAGAAGTAATAAGAGTAGGATATTTGATACCTGACAAAGTAGATGGGGCAATGACAAAACTAGAAGAAGCTGTAAAAAAAGTAGAAGGAATAAACGAAGCAGAAGTAGAAATGCTAACACTAATATAAGAAAAGCTCCTTTTGTAACTAATTAATTGACTTCATACGCTTAAACTACACTAATTTTATTGGTTTTGCACCCAAAAGTAATTTATGATAACCTCTCTAACCCTGAAAAACTGGCGCACACACAAAGAAAGCACGCTTGAATTCGGAAAAGGCACAAATGTAATAGTCGGGGTAATGGGCTCAGGAAAAAGCTCAATAGTTAACGCAATAAGCTATTCTCTATTTGGTACATTTCCTTCGCTCAAAAACAAAAGCGTGACACTCAAAGAAATAATAATGAACAAACCAAACCAGGAAAATAATGCAGAAACAAAACTTTTATTTGAGATAGAAGAAAAAAAATTCAGGGTAGAAAGAATCATAAAACTTGACGGCACAAACGAAGCAAAACTATACGAAGGAACAAGGCTTATCGCAGGACCAAAACAAAAAGATGTTAATGAAAAAGTGGAAAAAATCCTTGGGTTAAATTATGAATTATTCAGCAGAGCGGTATATGCCGAACAAAATGAGCTGGATTTTTTTTTAAAATTATCCCCTTCCGAGAGAAAAAAAAAGTTTGATGAACTTCTGGAGCTCGAAAAATATGAGGAAGCCAGAAAAAATTCCATTTCACTGCAAAATGAGCTTCTAAAAAGAAACAAACAAAGCAAAGAATTCATAGAACAGCAAAAAGAAACCATCAAAAGCCACGAAGAAGAAAAACTGGAGAAAATGCTTCAAGAAGAAGAAAAAATAATCCTCGAACTTGAAAAAGAAATTGCTGCAACGAAAAATGAAATTCAATTGGTGGAAAAAGAGTTCAATGAACTAGCAGAAAAAGAAAAACAAAGCAAAATACTGGAAGAACTTGTCGTAAAAATGAAATCACGAATAGAAACCATAAAAGAAGATGCCGCAAAAAGCGAAAAACTGTCATTCAAAGAAATTGCCGCTGAAATTGAAAAAACACTAAAAGAAATAACCCAATTAAATGAAAAAATCCGTTTAAAGGAAGAGGAAAGCAAAACCCTTGACACAGAAATCAAAAAGAGTGGGGAAGAACTTAGCGTAATACAATACAAAGAAAAGAAATTTACTCAAGAGGAAAAAGAAATAAACTCACTAAAAGGGGAATGCCCTACATGCAAACGCGAACTGGATGAAAAACACAAAAAAGAGATTATTGCAAAAATAACTGAAAAAAAAGAAAAAATTAAAGAAGAAGAAAAAATACTTGCTGAAAAAAATAAAAAACTCGGCGAAAAACTAGGGAATATTAAAAAAGAAAATGAAATAATGAAAAAAGAAAATGATGAGAAAAAAAGAAACTTATACAAGTTAGAGGCTGTACAAAAACAGGCTTTTGAATTTGAGAATAAGAAAAAACAATTAATTATGCTGGAAGAAGAATTGCCAAAAATAAAAAAACAGCTTGAGGAAATGGGGTTTGACAAGAAAAAACTTGATTTGGTGCGCGAACAAATATACAAGAAAAAATCAGTAATCAGTGTGGCAGAAACAAAAATCAAATCAAAACAAGAACTGAAGAAAAGTTATGAAAATACACTGCAAAAAATACTTCAAATAAAGAAAAACATGAACGAAATGGAAAAAGAAATACTAAAAACAGAGGAAGCTGCAAAAAAAATAGGGGTATTTGCAAACTGCCTAATTGCAACACAAATTGAACTGAGAGAATCAATGCTTGAAACAACAAACCAGGCAATGACAAGCATCTGGCAAACCATATACCCTTACAAGGATTTTACTGATGCAAAACTGTGCGTGGTTGAAGAAGGATATGATTTACAGGTAAAAACACGAAACAACGGATGGGTAAGAGTAGAAGGAGTACTATCTGGAGGAGAAAGAAGCGCAGCGGCACTATGCATTAGAATAGCATTCGCACTTGTTTTAACCAAAAGATTATCAATGCTAATACTTGATGAGCCGACACATAACTTAGATACAAACGCTGTTTCAAAATTAAGCGAAATGCTGCGCGAAGAACTGCCAAAAATTGTTGAACAAATCTTTGTCATAACGCATGACAAACAATTAGAAAATGCGGCATCAAGCAACCTGTATTTGCTGGCAAGAAACAAGGATGAAGACGGGGCAACACAAAGCGAAAACATTTCAGCATACTAAAAAAGCTAATATACTTGGTAAAAGGAGTAATTAATTATGAGAAAAAAACTAAATCCGCCAGCAAATCCAAAGGACCGCAGGGTTTGGAACAAAACACGTCACTGGGAAAGGACTTTTGCAAAAATGGAACGAACACACTCAGTAATTCCGGAGTATATCCAGAACTGGAGGCCAGAACTATTAAACACCTTCAGAAAAGAAGGGGAAAGCGCAACTGAAAGAATGAATACTGAATTCAAAAAGTACTTTTTGGATTGCGCTCGTGAAGGGCACATGACAATGGATGAAGCAAAAGGAGCTATAGAAAATTTAAATGGCTTTGTGAAAGCATTAAAAGAATTGAAAAAAAGAAAACAATACACAAAACTAAAAGCACTGAAAACACACAATATTAAAAACTAAAATAGAAGAACTAAAGACAAAATCAGAACTAAACTAATTTAGCTGCTTCTTTCTTCTTAGATACTCTTACAATATAGCCTGCAAGAATATTTCTTGCGGTTTTTGACAATTTCAAATCAGATATTTCGTTAAGTGAGGCTTTATTCTTGTTAAAATCCATGCCAAACTTTGTAGGAAATTCTTCCAGCAAAACTTCTCCTTTATACTTTAATTGTTTAGCAACAGATTTACCCACAAAACCACCAGTAATTAAAACAACTCAATTCTCTTAATATTTCCATTAGGAAATTTTCTTAAAACGCTTAAAGGCAAAACCTTCTGGTCAAGCTCTTTCTCTGCAACCTGAAGCATACTCAACTCTGATGTCCTCTTAACTAAAGGGGGCGCACCTAAAGATAACTGTAGGCTCCTTGCACTCAAAACTCTTGTTAATTCAAACCTTGTAAGCCTAACCATCAAACCCACCAGAATACATAACTCTCGTAAAGCAACCTTTAAAAAAGTAGGGTTTAGGCTTGCAAAACACATGCAAAGTATTTTAAGAATAAAAGCCCGAATCCTAATCATGGCAAAAATAATGACCCTGGGATTTATCCTCAAAAACGAGGACATATTGCTAGGAATGAAGAAAAGAGGCTTTGGAGCGGGAAGATGGAACGGCTTTGGTGGAAAATTACATGAAGGAGAAACAATTGAACAAGCACTAATACGCGAATTTGAGGAAGAATGTGAAGTAAAAATATTGAAAAACAAAAAATTTGGAATAATTAATTTTGAATTTCCTGAAAACCCGGAAACACTTGAAGTCCATATCTTCAAAATCCTTGAATATGAGGGAGAACCAAAAGAAACAGAAGAAATGAAGCCACAATGGTTCAAAACCAGCCAAATACCATACAAATCAATGTGGTCAGATGACCCCTACTGGATGCCATTATTCCTAAAAGAAAAAAAATTTATTGGGCACATTTTGTTTGATGAAAAAGAGCAAGTGCTGAAATCTGAAATAAAAGAAACGGACAAAGTTTAGGGTTCAGGCAAAAGCACGGTAAGTTTTCTTTTGAACTGATTTAAAAGAAACAATTTCCGGCTGAGGAAGCTTTGTTTGCTCTGAAAAATCTTTTGCAAGCTTCAAAGAAGAAAACCCTTTTACTGAAGCAAAACTCTTACCCGCATGCAAAACACGATAACCATTTTTTTCTGAAAATTCTTTGAATTTTGAAATAGTTGCCTCCTGAACAGAAACAATGTTTTTTGCCAAAGAAGTTGAAAAAAACTTTGAATTAGAATTCGTCAACTGGGAAGGAAGCTCGGAAAGAACCTGGGAAAGCACAGAATACATCGCTTTTGAATAAAAATAACCAAAACTCTTTTGTGAAACAAAATCCTTTTCAAAAAAATCATTATCCCTGCGAAAAGCAAATAATTTATTATTAGCCAAACGAACCTCCTTTGAAAAAAAGCTTTCCTTATTCAGGCAAAACCAGTTAAGTTCATGAACAGAAACGGGAAATGAATTATTATTATCAGCCAAAGAAGAATCCTCGTTTCGAAGAACCTGTTTTGAAGAAACAAGAACCGCTTTTTTCCCTTCCACCAAGCGTTTTGCATCCATCAAAGGAACCAACGCAAAATCATCTTTGAAAAACGGCCCGACAGGAAAAGAGTTCAGGAAAAACTCTTTCTTTTTTGAAACACGCTGGTCCTTGAAAGGCATTGAATTGTGAAAATTCATTGCAAAGCTACAGGAAGAGGATTCAAAAAACAAATTATCCTCCTTAAACTGAATCTTAATCATGGAAGAAGGCAGCAAGTTCCTAGCGTCAAGCACAACCGGGGAACAGCAAGAACAATTCTTTGTTTCAGGGCCAATATTGAAAAACGTATTTGAAAATAGTTCCGCCCATACAAGAGAAAAATCGATTTCTGAAGTAGCATCATATGAAAAAGGAGAATAATCTTTTTCTGAAAAAAACTTTTCACCGGAATCAAAGGAAAGCATTTCCCCGTGCTTGAAAAAAACATTCTCTAAAAATAACTCAACACGCTCTTCTTTAGTTAAAGGAATTTTTTCCATAGGGAGAGAAAGAACCTCAGACCAAGCTGCCTGTTCAACCAAAAACAAGGAATCCTGCTCGCTTAACTTCAAGGCCTGGGGAAAAGAAATTTCTTTAATGAGAAAAAAGCTAAGATCTTTGGAAGGAGAGCCCTGAAGATTATGGCTAGTATTAACCATTAAGGAGCCTTGCTGTTCAAAAGAATCAAAATAACTCCAATTTCTTTCCAATAAAAATGCGCGCTCTGGTTCAAGCACCAAAGGCTTTTTGTTCAAATGCAGGGAAAGAGCATTACTGATTTTTTTTAATTCAGCAAAAGAAGAAGCATGAAGATACAAAAGATTATTTTTTTCAGAAATATTAAAACCTTTAAAGCCAAGGGAAAGAATTAATTCAATTAATTTCTCACTTGAAATGGAAGAAGAGAACAAAGCAAGAGGGTAAAACTTGTACCTTTTAACAACCCTCTCGCCCTTATTTGAAAACTCTGCAAGTATCTCTGCCTTTGGCTCATTATAAGAAACCTTTGTTAGATAAAGGGGCTTATTCGCAACGCTCAGTGCTTGTGCGGAGCTAACCATGCTGTGTTGGGGCATGACAAAAAAGGATTTTCAGGGACTTATAAAGGATTTGGGAGTTCCATGCCGGCGGTTAAGAAAGAAAATTTACAAAAATGCTTCAACATCCTTTTCTTTTTCCTCAGTATCAGATTGGAAGGCTCTTGCGGAGTCCTCTAAAGTTGTTTCATGCCTGCTCGGAGCAGAAGAACGCAAACGAACCTTAAAAAAAGTAGGAGCATTAACAGCTTCCCCAACAACAAGAGCTTCCCCTACCCTAAGAGAAGAAATTATTCCCATACTTGAATTATCCAATCCCTCACAGGATTCTGAAATATGCTTCAAGTCATAAGGATTGGTTACACGTAAAATAATATTTGTATTACAATTTGCCAAAGTGGTTGTATCAAGGCGCTTAGGCCTCTGGGAAATAACAACAAGGGAAGCACCAAACTTTCTACCCTCCCTTGCAATTGTACGCAAGTAAGAACGGGCAACAGCATGCTCCGCAGCAATCCCTTCAGGAACAAAATTATGCGCCTCTTCCACAAACAAAGCAAAAGGAGGAATCCTTTTTGAACGCCCCCTGCGTTCATGAAACAATTTATTTGAAATATAAGCAACAAGAATTTGCTTCTTTTTTTCAGAAATAACTGAATTCAAATCAATTACAAGCAACTGGCCGGGCTTGACAAAATCCACAATACCAGGCTCATCAATTTTTCCAAACAAACCAAGGTCCTCTAATTCTGAAACAATCCCGTGCAAAGAAGCAGCGGTTTTTTCATTATCAATATTCTGTATCTCTGCTCTTACCGCGCTTAAATCAAAAGGGCCTGCACCTGATTTCATTTCAGCTGATAATTTTGAAAGAACCTTCCCTAATTCACGCTTCTGGTTAGGTGATAAGTCCACAATAGAAGAAACCATGTAAATGCTCATTTTTGAGCAAGCAATTCTTATTTTTGAGGCATCAATTATTTTTGTTTTAGAAGAAAAATCCTGGAACTTATCCTTGTTTGCCTGTGACACAGGTTCGCCAAAACAAGAATACTCGCCATGCGTATCAAAAACAACTACCCCAATCTGGCCCTGCTCTTTCTTCCTGCTCAAAAGCTCTTCAAGCAAAACACTCACAAAATAACTCTTGCCTGCACCACTAGTGGCAATAATCGCCAAGTGCTTCTGCAAAAGCTTTGACAAATTTGCTTTCAATTCAACATCATGGAACTGGAGCTTTCCAAGATTCAAGCCGTCAGACTGCAAACCAAGAAACTTTTTTATCCTCTCATTATCAGCGTTAAAAACTTTTGTCCCGGGAGAAGGCGGGAAAGTGGGCCTTTGAATTAATTTTTCCGTGAAAACTCCGAGAGGCCTTGCTTTTGCAATAAGGAATTCCCACTCAGCAGCAGGAAAATTCTTTTCAAGCTCCTCCCCAATAATTTTCACTGAATCAGGGCGCTCAAAATAACGATTCGTCTTAATTACATCCTCAACAAGAAGCATCATCGTGCCTTCAGAGTACTCAAGCTCCGCAAACATTCCCTTATGCGCCTTGCCGTTATTCACAACAAAAGCAACAGTGCTCGGCGAAGGTCCATCCATAGTAGAAACAATTGTCCCTAACTGTTCACGCATAAAAATCATTTCCTTGATTTGATAACTAATTTTCTCGGTGCACCCAATTCTTTTCTTAATTCTAAAAAACTTCCAATATGGGCTGTGCGCTTCAACACATTTGAGGATTTGCTTCTTTTAGAAGCCTCTCTTAAAGTTTTTCTTGCCCGCAAATTAACTATGCGCGCATTCTCAATAATTTTTTCATTCTCTGACATTGGAAGAAAACTAGGACGCTTCGGTCTAACTCTTTTTATTTGCATTCAAACCACCTAAAACTCTGTACAATTCATCCAGAGACTTTACTTCAAACTCCGGCTTTGCATTTGCATAATCAATTACTTTACCCAAACGATTTATTAGGCAATTGTGCATCCCGGCTCTTTGAGAACCAATAATATCAGAACGCAAAGAATCGCCAACCATCAAAGATTCACCTGGTTTTATTTTGAATTCCTTTAATACAGGCAGGAAAGACTCTGCGTCAGGTTTAATGAAGCCAATATCAAAACTATAAAAAACCGCATCAAAATAATTGCTAATATTCAATGAAGATTCTATTTTTGCCGCAGCAATGCTTTCGTTATTTGAAAGCAAAACAAGCTTATAACCCTGTTTTCTCAGCTTCAATAAATTTTTTTCAACATCAGGAAAAAACCTTATTTTATCCATCCTGTTCCCATAAACTTCAGCAAGCTCCTGCTCAAGCACAACATTATCCCCTTGGTCAAATGTCTTGAAAAAATCCTTCCTTAATTCTTCAAAAGAAGAATACTTTTTCAGCTGAACCCCTTTCTCATATTTCTCAATAAACCCGGGCAAAGACAACCCTTCCTTCTTTGTTAAAGCAGACAAATGAACAAAATCAATTGTTGCAGGAATAAGAGTATTCCACAAATCAAAAACAATTACCTTAATCATACAAATCACTAAAAATCAAATTAATTAAAAGGCCTGTTATTCCTCCTCATCCTTACTTTTCCGCCCAGCTTATCCACAAGCCTGTCATAAACAACGCTTATTTCCTGCTCATTCAACCCGGCGCGCAAATCCGCTTCAATCAAAACACTAGGAAAAGAATATTCTTTATGCAAAGAACTCAAAGAACAAACAATTCCTGAAATATCTTCAGCACAATTATGAATCTCTTTTGAATTTTTGCACAAAAATTCAACACGCAACGGTTTGTCATACAAAGAGCATTTCAAATAAAAAACAAAAATACTTTCAGCCCAACTTTTATCATAATCCTTCAAAATAGCATGACTGGAAATATTATTTGTATAAGGAAAAGCAAAGGTCCTTTCACCCTGCGCAAGATAATAATCCAAAAGAGAAGCATCAAAGGAACCTGCAAGCAAAGAAGGATTAATCTGCATTTTGCTTTTAGGAAGAATTTCTTCCTGCAAAAGCTGGCGAAACCTTGTGCCGCGGGAATCCTCAACGCACGCAACAAGAGAACAGGAATTCTCCTCCGCTGTTTTGTAAAGTTTCTGGAATAATTTCAAAATTGATTCATATTCCTCATTAATCCCTGAATCTTTTCTCGGCTTATCCTGGTACTGGGGGACAATTGAACCATCAATGAACAAATAATCAGGCTTAAATTTTTTTATTAACTCAATTGAGCAAGAAACCTCCTGCTCCAACCTAACCAAGGAAACACTTTGCTGCTCTTCATCCTTCTCCAGCCCAGAGCGAAGAATAACCGGCTCAGGAAAAGAAAAAGGAGCAGGAAAATACTTTGTCTCAGACAACACTCCATTTTTGTATTTGAAAAAAACCCCGGCAGTTTTAATTAAAACAAGGTCAATAAAAGAAAGTTTTTTTGAAACAAAACCAGAATCAACGCCCGCGACAGAACAAGACAAAGGCTTCTTCCCGACAGGAACAACAAGCTCTTCAAAACCATTAGGGGAAAGAGAAGACTTCAAAGGAGCCAATAATGAAGAAAGCCTATCATTAAAGGAATTCCTTTCATTAATAGCAAAAACGGCTTTCTCAAAAAAACTATTAAACACAAAATCAACTCTGTATATTAAAATGCTGAATAGAGAAGAAGAGATTGGAGGTATTTAAAGTTAATTCAAGCAAACTGCCGGCTTGCAACAAAAGCGTTTCAGCACCCAAACCATTCATTTGGACTTTTAGTACAAAGCTAATCAAAAAGCAACATTTATAAGGAAAATAAGCTTTTAATTGTGCAGATTTTTCGAAAGCAAGCTGGAAGGAAAATTCCTGTTAAGCATGCTTTTCTTGCGCAGGTGTTGGACTATGAAAGCAAAATTCGATGTAAGGACAATAAAAAGTTCCTGGAAGCCCCCATTCAAAAAAGAAATTACTGATGAGGCTTTTGAGGTAGAAGAAGGGGAAGAATTCGACCGAGTAAGGGGAAACGGCAATGATGAAGTTGTGTACCAGTTACTAAGAATAGCAGGAGACAAAGCTGTCGTAAAATATTCACGATTATTTACTATGAAAGTGCCTAATCCAGGAGACAAACAAATAGTGCTGGATAAGGACAAGCCAATGGAAATGACATATATGTGGGGAGAAGATGGAACCACAAAAAAAATTACTTACAAAGGAATAACACAGCAAACACAATAATTGCTTTTTAAACAAGCAACACATATAAAAACCTTCATATGAATACTACTTCATATGAAGTCTCTTCATTACCCATACAAATGCATGGAAATACTTGGAAATGAGCTGAGAAGCCAAATAATATTTCTTCTCCAGAAAAAACCAATGACAGTACAGGAAATCTGCTCTTCTTTAGGAAAAGAACAGAGCTTGGTAAGCCACGCACTAAAACAACTAAGGGAATGCAATTTCGTTGATTATAAAAAAGAAGGCAAAAAAAATGCTTACTTTATAAAATCTGATATTTTTACAAAAAACAAAAACAAACCACTATTTGAAATATTTGAAGAACACGCAGAAAAATACTGCAAGCACAAATAAATAAGGTGGAAAAAATGAAAGAAATATATTTGGATTACTCGGCAACTACCCCTGTAAGAAAAGAAGTTTTGAAAGAAGCACTGCCTTATTTTTCAGAAAAATTCGGGAACCCGTCAAGCTTTCACTCAAAAGGATTGGAAGCAAAAAAAGCAATGCAAAATGCGAGAGAAAAAATTGCAAAAATAATGCACTGCAAACCGGAAGAAATAATTTTTACTGGAAGCGGAACAGAAAGCATTAATTTAGCGCTCAAAGGAATTGCATTCAAAACAATACTTGAAGGAAAAAGAGGAATCTTCATCACACAAAGAACAGAGCACCATGCGGTGCTGGAAACCCTGCGCTGGCTTGAAAAATTAGGGTTCAGCATAATTTACGCAAAAATAGATGAAACAGGAAAAATTGATTTAGAATATTTGAAAAAAATCCTTGAAAAAAACAAAGGAAAAGTCCTGCTTACAACAATAATGTATGCAAATAATGAGATAGGAACAATACAGCCAATAAAAAAAATAGCAGAACTGTGCCACGCAAATGAAACAATTCTCCATACTGATGCATGCCAAGGAGCAGAATATTTGGGCATAAATACACAAGAACTTGGCATAGATATGCTGACAATAAACGGAAGCAAAGTATACTCATTCAAAGGAACAGGATTATTATACAAAAAACAGGAAATAAAAATAGAGCCAATAATACACGGAGGAGCGCATGAATACGGATTAAGGGCAGGAACGGAAAATGTCGCAGGAATAGTTGCACTTGCAAAAGCACTTGAACTAGCAGAAAAAGAAAAGAAAAAGGAAAGTGCAAGAGTCACAAAGCTACGCGATTATATGATAAAAAAAATTGAAAAAGAAATTCCACAAGTCCTCCTGAATGGAGATAGAATACAAAGGCTTCCAAACAATGTAAATATTTCATTCAAAGGAATAGAGGGAGAAAGCATTTTGCTGAGATTAAATGAAAAAGGGATCAGAGTAAGCACAGGCTCTGCCTGCTCCTCACAATCCCTCGACCCAAGCCATGTACTAATAGCAATAGGAAGAAACCATGAAACTGCGCACGGAAGCATAAGATTCTCATTAGGAAAAGGCACAACAAAAAAAGAAATTGATTACACAATAAAAGAATTAAAAAAAATAATTTACTTTTTAAGAAAAATTTCTCCCGTATGGAAAAAATGAAGGTGAAAAAATGAAAATAGAAGGAAATGACTGGTTTTATTCAAAAGAAGTGAAAAAACACTTCATGGAACCGAAAAACTTTTTAAAAAGTGAAAAAGAAATAAAAGATTTTGACGGATACGGAAAAGTTGGAAATGTTAAATGCGGAGATTTAATGGAAATGTGGATAAAAATTAAAGAAGAAAAAATAATTGATGTAAAATGGAGGACATTTGGATGCGCAAGCGCAATCGCAAGCACCAGTATGCTGTCAGAAATGCTGAAAGAAAAAGGCGGAATGAAAATTGAAAAAGCGCTAAAACTCACAGGAAAAGACATTATGGACAGATTAGGGGGATTGCCGACAATAAAGGTACACTGTTCTGTTTTAGGGGACCAAGCGCTAAGAGCAGCAATAAAAAACTACCAAGAAAAATCAAAAAAGGCTTAATGGAAAAGTATTAATGCTCGCACTGCACAATTATTTCATGCCTCAAATTATTTTAAGTGCAAAAAAACCTTTTCAGGTAAGCGCAAGCAAGGAAAAACTAGTTTTTGGAAAATGGATGACAAGCTACTTGGCAACTGAAAAAGAACCTTTCTTCAAAGAAACTCTTATTAGGCAGACAAAAGAATTAAGAAATGCTGCAGAAAAAGCAAATAGAGCAAGAAAAGAAAAAGGCGCGGGAAGCACTGCAACCCTTCGGGCGGACAAAGAAGTATATAGGCAGGCAATGAACTATTCTGAAACCTACTGGAAACACATGAGGGAAAAAATGGTCGCAGACCCGAAAAATGCGGGAAAATACAAAAAAGCCATGAGAAAATCAGAAGAAGACTTCAACCACTTCGCGAACAAATATGAGTTCCTGAAAATCCTGTTAATCGGGCAAAAAGACGCTTAAAACAAAAAAAATATAAACTACTAAACCAGAAGATACTTATGCAAACAAAACTCAAATTGGGCGGCGCATTTGCCACAAACAGAGTAAGGCTACTCGCAGATAGAATGAACAAACATCTTAGTAAAACCCCCAAAGGCGCTCCATTAGGTGCACAAATAAAACAACTCGCAAAACTAAAAAGACAACAACAAGCCTGGGAAAAAATCTGGAAAATACTTATAAAACAAGCAGCGGACAAACAAAACAAAAGAGAAAGAAAAAACCTTTTGGAAGCAATACGCGAAGCCAAGCAAAACTTTGACCGCTCCGAACAAATGATTACTATACAAAAAAAATACTTAGAAACAGAACTGCGAAAAGAACCGTAAACCACTAATAAACATCTTTTAATCCTAGCACAATTAAAAAGGGCCAATCCCAAAATTTAAAACCCTGAAGAGATACTAATAGTATATGGAACTGGCACAGTACATTATAGTAAATGCTTCCTTAGGCATGAATAAAGGGAAAATTGCCGCACAGGTGGCACACTCAGCTGTATCTGTACTTGAAAAAGTTGATGAAGAAACCATTTCAGAATGGAAAAGCCAGGGAATGAAAAAAATTGTTTTAAAAGTGAAAAGCACGGAAGAATTAGTAGAGCTATTTGAAAAAACAAAAAAACATTTTCCATGCGCATTAATAACTGATGCAGGAAAAACACAAATCGCATCAGGCTCAAAAACATGCTTTGCATGCGGGCCGGTAAATGAAGAAGAAGCACAAAAATACTTCAAAGAACTAAAACTCTTATAAATAAAATAACTATTATTGAAAAATAAAGGGGAAAAACTATGCGTTCAGGATTCATGAAACATATTTCTGATTTGGTTAAGCAATCGGACCTGATAATTGAATTACTTGATGCAAGGCACCCGGAAGCAACAAGAAACCCCATCCTTGAAAATATGATTAAAACACAAAAGAAAAAATTATTGCTTGTAATAAACAAATCGGATCTTATGCCAAAAAAAGAAATGGAACAAAAAAAAGCAAGCATTGCATCAGAATCCGGGATAAAAACAATATTCATCTCAGCGCTTGAGAGAAACGGAATTAATATGATAAGAAGAGAAATCAGCGTTGATTCCAAAGGAACAGAAAAATTTACCATAGGAATAATTGGTTATCCCAATGTCGGCAAAAGCACCTTAATTAATGCATTAGCAGGAAAAGGAAGAGGAAGAGTAGCAACCTCAAGAAAAGCAGGGCTTACAAGAGGAATAGCGAGAGTAAAAATATCAGACGGATTATATCTGGTTGATTCGCCAGGAATAATACCATTCAAAGAAGAAGAATTCACTTTATTTTTAGTTGAATCAAAAAACCCCAACCAATTAAAAGATGTTGAAACAAATGCTGTGAAATTAATCCAATTAATGGGAAAAGAAAAAATTGCGAAATTTTACAAAATTGAACAAGAAAAAATAAAGGAGAAAGATGAAGAAGAAATGCTTGAAGAAATCGCACACAAAAAAGCATTCCTAATGAAAGGCGGAAAACCGGATATGGGAAAAGCAGCACGCGATTTACTTGAAAGATACCAAAAACACGAGCTGATATAAATGCCAAAAAAACACACCCTTTTTGGAGAAAAACGATTCAAAAGAATTTCTTCGAGAGGCGTCTTTACTAGACCAAAGCTTATGCTTGCGGGCAGATTAAAAGGAAAAATAGTAAAACAATACCACGGACTTGTGGCAAGCCAAGAAAGAGCACGATTGACCAGATTAATTGATTCCTATCAAAAAAAATTAGCACAAATCGGAATAACTGTCTTACCAACAGAAATAAAATTCGGTATTTCCCTAAAAAATGGTAAAAGCCAATTAAAACTCATTCAGCCCCTCGTACCTGAAAAAGCAATACTCTTAAATTATTTGAAAACTTGCAACGGTAACGAGGCTCTACTAGCACTTGAAAAAACGCTTGAGGCATTGGACAAAATAAAAAAATTTAATTCAAAAGGAGAAACTAAAATCGGAATTGATGCAACTCTTTCAAACTTAGCAATAATTAATGGAAAAATAACACTAATAGATATATACCCTGCATTTTTAAAAAATGCTGAAGAAATAACAACTAATGAAATCTTGGACAGGGTTGGGCAAAGAAGCGCAAGAATACTGAAATTCATTCTTCCAAAAAACGCATATACTTTTGCCGAAAAAAGAATAAATCAAAGACTTAACGCACAATATATGCAAAAAAGAATAACCCTTAAATTTCAGAAACTTAGACCTGAACTAAAACCGGAGTTTATAAAAATCATGAACAAATGGCTAGAAAATTAAAGCCGCTTAACCAATTCAATTAACTGTTTTACCTGGACTTTTTTTTTCAAAGATTTTTCTTTCTCCAAGCGAAGCTTTAATTCGTAAATAATATCATCATTTGTCAGGCGCATAAATTAATGAAACAAAAAAAGGGTTAAAAAGGAATGCAGAAAAGCAAAGCAATTTAAATTAAGGCTTAAGAGAAGCCTGCACGCCAGCTAAGAGCTCAAGGGAAATAGAACATTTTTTTGCTTCCTCAAGAGAAACCATAAAATTCTTTCCAGCATTATGAAAATGCTCAGCTTTAATGAAAAGCCACCCATCATGAGGAATCTTCCATGCAATAAAAAACTCTGCGCCCGCAGTCTTCGCCCAATTAATCTCATCATTCATAGTAACAAGAGGAATAGCAAGGTAATTTCCTCTCCAAGCTTTGCACTCAAAAGCAAGGATTTTGCCCTGTTTCAAAGCAACAACATCCGGGCTGGGCAAAGGACTTACGCCCGAGCCGGCAACGCGAAGAACAGCAAAACCATAATCAAAAAGAGTATGAATTAATTCGCGCTCCGCATTAGCACCCTTATTATAATGAGCCATAATAACAGGAAAAGAAATTTGAAATACTTAAACGTATCGCGTAACAAAAACTAAACATAAAGCCCTTTAGGGGAAATATTATCCTTTGAGGACAAATCAACACGCTGGTCCTTTACACGATCACGCTTCTCCGCACGGGAAAGAGATTTCTTTTTAGTTAACTCTGCGTTACGCTGGTTAAGCAGCCTACGCCTTTCCTTGGAAGCCTCACTAAAAGGATTCTTTTTATCCATAAAAAGAATACACAATTCAACTATTTAAGGGCTCTTCTAACCTTATCAACAGAGGATACTTCCTCATCCTGGTTCCTGGTCAAGGAAACCTTTACATTATAAGCCCACTTCTTGAGCTTTTTGCCCAAAGGAAGCCTTGAACCATCACCCGGATTCCTTGAGCCCTCATACATAAACTTAGCCATAATCTCACCTGAACAAATTTTCTTAAACAGGGTTAAGTTTAAATTCCCTTCACTTAACAACTTTCTTGATAAGAAAGCCTTAAAGGTGGCAAAGCCCAATGAGGGCTGTTTAGAGGCGTTTGAAAACGCTTTTTGAATGGTTTGTGTTAATAAGATGGAAACAGTAATTAACGCGAAGATTTTGACTGGAAAACGAAAATTCAGTGTGGCATTTAACAAAGAAAAAAATTTACTAATTGTTGAATCTACTGAGAAACCAGAAAATAATAAAGCAAATAAAGAAATCTTGAAAAAAATGAAGAAATACTTCAAAGCGGATATAGAAATTGTTTCCGGATTAAAAAGCAAAGAAAAAACAATAAGAATTGCATTACCAGAAAACGAAGTAATGGAAAAACTTGAAACACAAACTAATTCTGCAAAACCTTTATAAGGAAAAACCGTTAAACGGCAAAAAAACTTATTAAAAAAATTAGTTATAAAAAAAAGGAGAAGTGAAATTATGGCTAAAACATATTTGAGCGCAGTAAAATACGAAATACTCGCTAATTACGAAGTACAGGGGGTTGTTGAAAAACCTGATATTGTGGGCGCGATATTCGGACAATGCGAAGGATTACTTGGAGAAGACATGGATCTTAAGGAATTACAGCAAAGCGGAAAAATAGGAAGAATAGAAATCACTGTAAAAAAAGGAAAAGGAACAACAACAGGAGAAGTAATAATCCCTAGTTCCCTTGACCAGGTAAAAACAAGCATACTTGCAGCAACTGTTGAAACGGTTGAAAAAGTAGGCCCGTTTGAAGCAAAAGTAAAAGTAATGAAAATACAGGATACAAGAAAAGAAAAAAGGGAAACAATAACAGACAGGGCAAAAGAACTCTTGAAGCATATGCAGCAAACAGAAGGCGCACTTGAAAGCACTGAAATTGCTGATACAATAAAATCTGAAATAAGAACAGAAAAAATTGTGCTATTCAGAGGATTACAAGCAGGACCAGAAGTGGAAACTGCTGAAGAAATAATAATAGTTGAAGGAAGAGCAGATGTTCTGAAACTATTAAGCTACGGAATAAACAATGCAGTAGCAATGAACGGCGGAAACATTGATACACCGCTAATACAATTATGCAGGGAAAAAACAACAACTGTATTAATTGACGGGGACAGAGGAGGAGAGCTTAACGCAAAAAAACTTGCCTCACTCACAAAAATTGATTTCGTGGCAAAAGCACCTGATGGAAAAGAAGTAGAAGAACTAGTGCAAAAAGAAATTCTTTTAGCATTAAAAAGAAAAGTTCCTTACACACAAGCATTCACAGAAACAGGGTATGTGCCTGCATATCAGCCAAGACCAAGATTTGAACACTCAAGGCCATTCATACCAAGAGACAACAGACAAGGTTTTGGTAGAAACAACTTCAGGCCAAACAACTTTGAGAGACCAAGGTTTGAACATGGAAGAAATGAAAGGAGCTTTGAGAGAAGACCATTCAACAACTTCAGACCAAGATTCCAGGAAAACTATACTCCCTTCCACCAGCAAACAGCACCAACACAAAGAGAAGAACCGGTGCCTCAAGAAATCCTTGACATGAAAAAAGACTTTGACAAGCTGAAAGGCAAATCAAAAGCAAGATTACTTGATGAAAAGAACAAAAAAATCAAGGAAGTAGAGGTAAAGGATATGCTTGAAGCAATCCAAAGCTCAAAGAAAAAAATCCACCTAGTAATGTTTGATGGAATAATAACAAACAGGCTAGTGGAAGCAGCAGATGCAAAAGGCATCACAGCGGTTGTAGGAGTAAAAAAAGGAAACATTGCTCCGCAAAAAGTAAAAGCATACACAATGTAAAAAAAATAAAATTAGAAAAAGTGAAGGAAAAATCCTTCACTTTACTTTTTTTTAAAAAATTATTTCCTTCTAAAAGGCCTTGAAACTGTCTCAACTTCTTCTATAGGGATAACCACTGTCTTATTGAATAACAAGAACAATGAAAACATGAACAACACAGCCCAAAAGAAGAATCCTGCTATCGGACCAACCAAAGCCGTTACAGCCTGCCTAGAAGTCATGCTAGTTTGTGCGCCAGGAATCTGTGCACCAGTTATCTCGTACAAAGAATCCTTGCAATCATTATATCTCATTTCAGCAAACAACTGTTCAGCGCTGCTCAAGCTTGAAAGGTCTCTTACCCCAGAAAACTCAACACACTTATTAAAGTCTCGAACTGATTGCCAAGAATCAAACATTACTGCAGCTGACTTCACCAGCATCAAAACAGTAATTATTCCAAGGAAAATCCCGAGAACCTGCGTCCACTGGAAATCCTTACTCCCCAGCCTAAAAAGAATTGTTTTCTGCAAAACCATCACCTTGAGTAAATTAATGGAAAACTTCTATATAAACCTTCTTCAAAGCGAAAAAAACCCAAAAGTCAAGGTTTAAAAAAACACTGCGGAAACTCTTCCTTATTAACAAAGTTAATAAAAAAAAGCGGGCCGGTGGTCTAGCGGTTATGACATCACCCTTACAAGGTGAGAGTCGTCGGTTCGAATCCGATTCGGCCCATTTTTTTATTAAACCAGAAAAGATATTAAAGCACTTAAAACATCAATATTGGCATGAAAAAGCTAATATTATTACTAATACTGCTTCTTTTGTCGGCAATTGTTTTTGCTGAAGAAAGCTTTTACCCAACAACAATAGGAAAACTAAACGCTGAAGCAAAGCTTGACGGAAACGGAGCAATCACAGGATTAAAAGAAGGGGAAGAAGTAAAATTCCAGACACTCACCTTTCAGGAAAGCTCATTCCAAACAATAAAAGTAGTAACAGAAGCTCTTTACATTAATGGAAAAACTATTTACCCGAAATACGTTTTAGATGAATTTGGAAACAAATATGTTTCATTCATAATAACAGAAAACGGGAACTTTAATTATGAACTAATTGCGGATGTAAGCACAACCTCGCTGATATCTGAAATGAGTGATTATAACCTTACGACACCGGATGAAAAAGTAAAATTATACACTGAACCAAGCGAAAAAATAGAAAGCGGATCCACAGAAATACAAACAGTTTCTAAAAATAAATTAATATCAAATAGTTTCCTTGATTCACTGAACAAAACAATTATTTGGGTAAATGATTACGTTGAGTACGCACAAGGAGATGATTTTTATAAATATTATGTGCTGCAAAGATCAGCAGTTGAAACACTATTAAGCAAAAAAGGGGTTTGTGATGAATTTGCAAACCTCGGAGCGGGATTATTAAGAGCAAAAGGAATACCGACAAGATTAGCAATAGGAATAACTTTTGATGGGAGAGCATGGGGAAACCACGCATGGATAGAGGTATACCACGAAAAATTCGGATGGATTCCCTCAGACCCAACATTCAGGGAATCAGGTTTTGTTGATGCAACGCACATAAAAATGGGTTCATTCAGCGATGTTACCCTCTCACTCGCAAAAGCTTACTTTCCAACAACATCAAGCGTTTCATTCTACACTCAAACAATGCCGGAAGTAGAAATAAAGAGCAAGGAATACTTCAACACAGTAGAACTCACCTCAAGCACAAATGAACTCAAAGCAAATAAATGGAATGATATGTCCTTAACAGTAACAAACAAAAGCAACAGTATGGTAACAACCCCAATAAGCATCAAAGAATCATACAGCGAATTAATAGTTCAGGAGAAAAAAAAATCAATAATATTAAACCCTGGGGAATCAAAAACTATTTTATTTAAAATATTCCCAAACCTTGATTTAAATGCAAATCAAATAGCAAAAGGAACAATAACATTCAACAGCCTTTCCACACCCTACCAAAAAGAAATCACAATAAACCCGGGAAGAAACAATGATTCAGGAGAAGTAATTGTAAATGACATTACCCCGATAGCGCATGAGGGAAAACTGCAAATACAGGTAATAACAACAAATTTTTACCCGATTGAAGAAACAATTGATTTGAATATATTCAGTGATTCCTTTAAATCAAACACAAGTGAAACCCTGCCAGGGTTTAGCAGCAAAACAATCCTAAAAGACATAGGGGATTACAATTCAGATATATATTATGTAACAGTAACAACCCCTACAAATATTTTCACCCAAACAATTGTACCTGAAAAACAAAAAATAATTATTGCACCAGAACCACTGGTAAAAGAAACAGTAATAGAGCAAAAAATTCAAAATGATGGAAAACAACCAGAAATGATTGATACAATATCGGAAAACCCGATAATCCTTGTAGTTGCCCTGCTCTTAGGAGTAGCAATAGTGCTCCTTGGATTATTCTGGGTAAACAAAAGATACGTTTAAACAAAAAAAGCAGGTTTTTAAACAATACTTGGAACGAGATAATTATTGAGGTAAATAACGGTTCTGCGATCGTTGTCTAGTGGTTATGATTCGTCCTTGCCAGAACCTTGTTAAGGTTCGCGACCTGGCAAAGCAAAAGCTTTGCAAGGCATAGTAAAATGCAATGCATTTTACCATGAAGAATTTGCCCATTGCTAAAGCAATGGACAGAAAGCGAATGAAACAGGTCTGCAGTTAGGACGGGGCCCGGGTTCAATTCCCGGCGGTCGCATTAATTATCTCTTTTTCTTCTTTGCTAATTTCCTGGCAGGAGCTTTCTTTTTGTGTGAAAGCACTTTGCGCGCAAGGATTCTTCTAACGCTCTCAGAGGATTCTTTATGAGAATTAAGCTGCAAGAACAAATCCACAAAAGCATAATGGTACGCAATCAAAGCAGGGCCTAAAGCGAAAACAACAGCCACCTTAAAGCCTAATGCCATGGAAATTGAATCAATAAAGAAATAACTAAGCACTAAAGTTGAGATTGTCCCAAGCACAATTGTGAGAAAACAAAATAACAAGAAAGACAATGCAGCAATAAATATCAAGGAACTAAATACCTGATAAAACTTATTATGGGTTAAAGCCCAGGAAGCCTTAACAGCGCCCTTCAAGCTAATATCTTTATAACAAAAAATGGTGGTAGAAAACAAAACCCTTATCGCATTGTAAATAACTAAAATAAAATAAGCAGCAAGACAAAGCCAAGCCACCGTGAAAAGCAATTCGTTCTGCACTAATAAATAATAGTAATAAACAAAAGCTGAAGCAACAATAAGCAACAACTGGATAATCCTAAAAGAAGAATGAATATTCCAAACAAAAGCATAAAATAACTCAACAAACACCAGGAAAAACAGATCAACTAATTTGGAAACAGTAATCTTGCAAATATGAACCCTTTTTTCACTCAAACAAAACTGAATCAAAACAATTACTCCCAAAATTACGGTAACATAAAGAATATCATATAAAGCATAAGCAATAGGGAGAGTCTGTTTTGAGTAAACTCCTGCAGAAAAAATCTGTGGCAACAAAATTAGAAAAGGCAAAGAAATCCAAAAAAAGACCAAATACCAAAGAACCTTATCCAAAGAAATCCAGGAATATGCTGAACCAATAAGGTCTCTAAAATTCACCCAAAAACCACCATAACCAATAGGTTTTTCCTGTTTAAAAGAATTACCATTAAAACAAAACTTCCTCAACCAAAGGCTTAATCTGGCTAAAAACATCAGGCACAGGTTTGTTTGCATCAATAATATGAATATTTTCCTTCGGCAACAATTTTGGCAACTGCAAATAATACTTTCTTAAATTTTTTACAAAATCAAGCTGCCTGAAATTATCTGTCTGCTTTCTTTTCTCTGAATCCTCAGAATTAATTCTCCTCACAGCTTCCTCGGGCTCAACATCAAGAATCAAAGCAAGATCAGGCGCTAAAAAACCCTTATTAGCATTAAAAACCTCGTTGAAATCACTGCCCTGGACTGTTTGATAAGCAATACTCCCATACTTATACCGGTCAGCAAGAACAACAAAATTTTTTTCCAAAGCAGGAGCAATAATATTTTCAATATGCCACTTCCTGTCATCAATAAAAGCCTGAAAAATCTCTTGCGCCAAATCATTAGGGGATTTCTGCTTTTTAAAAAGCTCACGAACCCTTAAACCAAAAGGGCCATTAGTTGGCTCATCAGTCACAAGAATATTATCATACTTCTTGCTCTTGCCATAAACATATTCAAAACATTTCCTAATCATGGTTCCTTTGCCAGAACCAGGGCCGCCATCAAAAGCAATAAAAGTTCCCGCCATAAAACTCACTAAAAAATTATTTTACCAAAACTTTTTTAACTTCATTCCAAATTAATTCATGAATCTCATTAATAGGTTTCAATGAACCGGTTCTCACACAATCAATTTTTTTCCAACCCAAACGCTCAATATTCCTGTCATATTCTTTCATGAAAGCCCGCTGAAAATCCGTATCTGCTTCATGCTGGTCACGCTTAGCCCCCTTCTTATAACTCTCCGCCCTGTTAGCATTATCAAGCAATTTCTCTGAAACCTCGACAGGAACATAAAGAACAAAAACAGAATCAGGCTGAGGCAATCTTTCACAAACCTGCCTAATCCAAGCCCAAACAGAATCCCTCTGCTCCTTAGGAGTCAAAGCAGTCTGGTAACAAAGAGTAGAAGAAAAATACCTTGAAAGAATAACAAAAGAACCTTCATTAAGAATTTTTTCTATCTCCCACTTAGATTCATAAAAATCCGTCATGTAAAGCATAGCAACAAACTCAGGAGGAATAGAGGCTTTATCCCCATACTCGCCGCGCAAATAAGCATCAACAACTTTTCCAAAAGAAACCTCATGTTTAGGGAAATGCAAATGAACAACCTTCTTACCCTCTTTCTCCAAGCGCTCGGCTAAAAGTTTTAACTGGGTACTCTTGCCAGAAGATTCGCCGCCCTCCAAAACAATTAATTTACCGCGCATAAAAACCAAAAGAAATTGAAATTAACTCCTTAAAAAAGAATTGCTTGAAAACAAACACCAAAACCAATGTTTAAAAAAGAAACTAAAGGGAAATTAATTTAGAAGATAAACATCTGGCAATTCCGAGCAAAGCGAGGAAGCACCAAAGGTGCACGGTTCCGTGAACCGGAACGCCGGTTCAGCGTCTGTGATGTAATGGTAGCATAAAAGCCTTCCATCGGCCTTGCTAAGGCCGGCGAAAGAATTTGGGTATTGCTAATGCAACACCCAGAAAACTCGTTGATTGAAAAATCAAAGGCTAGCTTTTTGTCGGGGTTCAAATCCCCGCGGGCGCACTTAAAATATTTTTAAAAAAATTAAATTCCTAAATTAAGCTGCAGCTGCGGACCATGCTTGAGTTCATAAACAATGTGAGTTGCACTTATCACAGCCATGCTGAAAACAGCTTTTTTTTCACTCTCAGTTTCAACCTTGAAAGGACCATGTTTCATTAAACGCTCAATTTCTAACTGCAAAATTTTTTCCGGAGAAGCCCTGCTATAAAGAACGCTTGGATGAACCTTTAATTTTTCAGCACGAAACTTTAACCTATCATAAGCACCAGTGGATTGAAACCTAAGCTTGCCAGAATCCTGAAAATAACTCCTCAAATTATACATCACTTTAATCGGATCCTTAACACGCAAAGACTCAGCATGAAAAGCTTCCCCAACAGACAAAACATAATTAGGAGAGCCAGCACCAGAAAAACCTCTTTTCTGCCGCGCAGCATTCTCTAAATTAGAAGTTATTAGGCTTAACGAATCGGAAGAAAAATTTGCAAGAGGATCAGGCAAACGCTTAATTTCCCTCCTTACAACATTGGCAGAAACTTTTTCATACTCCAAACGAGGTTTTTTCTTTTTAGCTTCTGCATCCTGCGCTTTCTTCATAGCCACCTTAGCCCAAAGCTTACTTGTTGCAACACTCATGAAATAATTAACGCAAAGAAAGTATTTATTACTAACCTAAAACGGATAGTTAAATTATTAACCAATTCCAATTAATGCATCATTATGGCCCAGAAAAAAAAGCTAAAAGGAAACCAGAAAATTGCCCTGGAAAGAATCTACAGATTATTTGAACTGGCGGAAAAAAACGAGAAATACTCTAAAAGGTACTTAACACTGGCAAAAAGAATAGGGGAAAAATGCAGGGTAAGCATACCAAAGGAATTAAAGGAAAAATACTGCAAAAAATGCTTTGCAATGAAAATAACCCTAAAAGAACAAAAACCGTTTTTAATAGTAAAATGCACTGAATGCGGGCATGAAAAGAAATTCGGGCTAAAGGAAAAAACAAGCCAAAAAAAGCCAAAATGAAAAAAAGCCAAACTGGCAAAAAAACAAGCTAAGCCCAAGCTTTTTAAAGGTTTTCAAAGAGGTTTTCTGTAATAAGTCTACTAGCTCTCGCTCCGGCGATTGAGCACATTGGACTGAAAAGTTAGGTGATTCAATGGGAATACATGATGTGCCAGCAGAGTACTTAATCGAAGAAACTGCAAAAAAACTCTCAGAAGAAATAGAAAACCCTGCATGGGTAGATTATGTTAAAACAGGGGTGCACAACGAACGAGCACCGCAAAGACAAGACTGGTTCTATGTAAGAATGGCAAGCATATTATACAGAGCATTCAAATGGGGAACAATAGGAACAGAATCACTTAGAACTTATTACGGTGGAAGAAGAAACAGGGGAGTAAAAAGAGAACACCATTACAAAGCAAGCGGAAAAGTAATCAGGACATGCGTACAAAACCTTGAAAAAAAAGGTTACTTGGAAAAAGCACAGCCAAAAGGAAGAAAAGTAAGCATAAAAGGATTCCAATTACTAAATGAAATGGCTAAAATAGCAGAAAAGAACCTCAGTGAAGGAAAATATGCTAAAAAGCAGAAAGAGAGAAAGGCATTTGATGAAAAGAAAAAGAAAGAAGTGCAAGACACATTAAAAATGCAGGACAGAGGACACGGACACGTACAAAAAGCGGATAATAAGAAACAATCCCAGAAATCCGTAAAGAAAAAAGAAGGAAGTGAGCAATAATGGCCCGACACAAAGAAGAAGAATTCAAAAACTTCATGATAAGTGAAAGAAAAAAAATAGGGTCAGGACTCACAAATGCTCCTGTATGGCTAATGCAAAAAGCAGGAAAAAGAATATGGAATACAAAGCAAAAAAGAACATGGAAAAACATTGATATGAAAATGAGGTACTTCGAAGCAAAACAAAAACAAAAAAGCAAAACAAAAAAAAGCGGGGACCACAAAAGAAAATCAAAACCAGTTACGGCAAAGGTAGAATGAGGTGAAAAAACATGGCTCAAGATTTTAAGGAAAAAACAATAACAATTAATTTAAGAAAAGTGTTTAACAAACCGGTGACAAAAAGGGCAATAAGCGCAAAATACGCCCTGATACAAGCGGTTGAAAAAGAAACAAGACTCAAAAAAATACTCATAAGCAACAAGGTTAACGAAATGCTTTGGGCAAACGGCAAATTCAATACACCAAGAAAAATTACAATAAAAGTTGTGAAAGAAAAAGAAACAGGAAGAGTAATGCTGCCTGAAGAAAAATATGAAACAAAGCAGGAAAAGAAAAAAGAAACTACTGAAGCAAAAACTGCAAAAAAAGAATAAAAAAAATCACGAGGGCTGGAAAAGCTAATTAAAGCCCTCTTTTATATTTTTATTAAAGGGGTTAGTCAAATGAATATCGCAAGAATAAGAATTCTAGGTTCAAATTACACAGGATTATTTGCAATAACTAATGATTCAGTATGCTTTGTGCCACAACAAATAGAAGAAAAGGCACTGCAAAAAATAGAAGAAACCTTGGAAGTAAAAGCAATAAAAGCAAGCATATACGGAAGCGCACTATTAGCGGTATTCGCAAAAATGAATAACAAACAAATATACCTGCCTGATTTTGTACACGGAAAAGAGCTTGAAGCAATTGAAAAAGAAGTAAAAGTAAAACTAATTACAACAGAAAACGCATTGGGAAACATGATAGAACTCAATGATACAGGGGCTGTTGCCTCAAAAACACTGCAAAAAAAAGCAATAGAAGAGCTAAAAGAAAGCGGACTCAAAGTACTTCAAATGAATATCGCAGGAATAGATGTGGTGGGATCATGCATTGTTGCAACAAACAGGGGATTTGTAGTTAATCCAAATATTACAAAAGAAGAAGCTGAAAAAATACAAGAAACATTGGGGGTAAAAGGGGGCTCATCAACAGCAAACACAGGGGATATTTTCATAAGAAATTCTGTATTAGCAAACAAAAAAGGAATAATCATGGGCGAAAGCACCACTCCATACGAAATAAACAGAATAGAAGAAGCACTGGAAGGATAAGGCAAATAAGACAAAAAAAATCAATTGGATAGGTATTTATTTATTGTTAAGGAAACATCAATAGGTGGAAAAATGAAGACATATGAAGCAAAAGGAACATTCACAAAAAAAGGGGAAAAACAAAAATTTACAACAACCTTAATGGCAGAAAACGAGAAAATGGCTAATGAAAAACTCTTTGCCCAAATGGGAAGCAAACAAAAAATAAAAAGACCATACATAAAAATAGATTCAATAAAGGAGACGAAGTAATGGCTGAAAAAGAAACAAAACAAGAAATTACTGAAGCACAGCTAACACAAATGGCACGGCAAGAAGAAAACTCATTAATGAACAAACAAGCAATCCTTGAAAGAATAAGCTCCATGCTAAAAGACACAATTACTGCAAAAGAAGTACTAAAAGAAATACAGAAAACAAACGGAAAAGTGCTCATAAACATAGGCGCAACAGTGCTAATAGAGGCAGAAGCAAAAGACATCAAAAAATGCAAACGAGGGTTTGCGGAAAACGCTTACAAAGAAGAAAACATTGAAGAAACACTCAAATGGCTGGAAAAGAAAGAAGAACAACTGCAAAAACAAATTACAAAATTAGGCCAAGAGTACTCTGAATCACAACAAAGACTTACAAGCATTATTGGAATATTAAAACAAATAGATTCTGAGAAACGAAAACTAATAGAACAAAGAAAACGACAGCCAGTAACAATATCCAAATAAAACTAAATTACTTTTTTATTCAAAAAAGAGATGAAGACCATGTTCGGATTCCTCAAACAAAAAATAGCTGATTTTGGAAATAAACTCAAAGAAACTGTTTCAAAAGAAGAAAAAAAACAACCAACTGAAAAAGAAGCACAAGAGCAGGAAAAAAAAGAAATTGCGCCTGAGAAAACAGAAACTAAAAAACAGGAAACAAAACCTGAAATGAAAAAAGAAGAAACTGAAATAAAATCAAAACCTGAAGAAAAAACACCCTCGAAAGAAGAAACAATCATAAAAGAAAAAGAAATAAAAATCGTAAAAGAAGAAAAACCTGTTGAAAAAAAAAGAGGATTATTAGGAAAAATATTTGGAATGGGAAAGAAAACCGAAGAAAAGGCACCTGCGGAAGAAAAGAAAAAGAAAACAAAGGAAGAGATTGCTGAAGAACTAGAGAAAAAAATGTTTGAGGATATTGAAAAAGAAATAAAAAAAGAGGAACAAGAAAGCCCTGAAGAAACAGCAAAGATTGAAGAAAAGCCTGTTGAAAAAGCAAAAGAAGAAACGGACAAGGGAATTGTAAAAGAAATTGAAATCAAAGAAACAAAACCAATTGTTCAAGAGGAAAAAAAAGAACCACAAACAGAAAAATTAAGGGAAAAAGAACCTGAAGAAGAGGAAGAAATAGAGCCTGAAGAAAAAATTGAAGAAATAAAGGAAACGGCAGCGGAGAAAATAGAAAAACCAAGGGATATTAAAATAAAAAGCATTGAAGAAGAAAAAAGAGAACTAAAAGCAAAAGTAGGGATAACAGGCGGGCTAAAAGGACTTATTTTCGGCGGAGTAGAGATAAACGAAAAACAAATAGAGGATTTGCTTTGGGAACTGGAATTAAGCTTAATTGAAAGTGATGTAGAACAGGATGCGGCAAAAGAAATTACAAAACAAATAAAACAAAGGCTAGTTGGAATGAAAGTTTCAGCAAAAAACATTGATGAATATTTGAAAGAACAAATAAAAGAAATACTCGCAGAAATGATGAAAACGGAAAAAATTAATCTTTTAGAGGAAACAAAAAAACACAAACCCTTGAAAATACTCATGCTCGGGCCAAACGGAGCAGGAAAAACAACAAGCATAGCAAAATTAGTAAATTATTTTCAAAAAAATAAAAAAACCTGCATAGTGGCTGCGGCAGATACCTTCAGGGCGGGAGCAATAGACCAGTTAGAAGAACATGCAAAAAAACTAAATATACGAGTAATAAAACAACAATACGGGGCGGATCCGGCAGCAGTGGCATTTGATGCAATAAAAGCCGCAGAAGCAGGAAAAATTGATGTAGTAATAATTGATTCAGCAGGAAGACAAGAAACAAACAAAAACCTGATGGAAGAACTCAAAAAAATAGAAAGAGTAGCAGCCCCTGATTTGAAACTATATGTAGGAGAAGCTTATGTGGGGCAAACGCTCTTAGAACAAGTAAACGAATTTGAGGAAATAGCAGGAATAGATGGATTTATTCTAACAAAAATTGATACAGATGCAAAAGGCGGAACAGCAATTTCACTCTTATACAAAACAAAAAAACCAATACTATTCGTAGGAACAGGGCAAGGATACAGTGATTTCAAAGAATTCACGCCGGAATTCATACTAGAAAGAATAATATAATTCGAAAAACACTCTTAGTTATGCCAATTTTACAAAAAATAAAAAGGAAAATCAGAAGAGCCACAACAAAACTAACTTTCAGGCCAAAAATAATAACAAACACAAACACTCAAAAACGGCAACTTCAATGGAAAGGCAAAATCCGGGGAAAAAGAATGCTGGTAAAAACAAGCCGAACTCTTGAAGAACATTTGGCAGAAAAAAAAAGAAGACTGGCAGTAATAAAAAACCTGGACAAATTGCAAGGAGATTCTTATCAGCTAAAGGTTTCGAAAAGATACCCTGTACCAAACCCAAAAAAACTTGAACAAGAATATAATCTTCCCACAATGTTTGAAATGCTTAATATATCACAACTATGGGAAATATATTCGCCCCTTAACTTAAAAATCAAAAAATTGCTTAAAAAAAGCCATTTGCCGCCCAGAGAATTACATAATAAATGCGCAAATGCATACTCAGAACTATCAATGAAAATACACTCAAATCATGAAACTCGGCGCACGGATATTTATTCAGCAAATGTACTTGTGGATATTGGTGAAAAAGGAAAAATAGTATTTACACTTATTGATTTTTAATTGCATAAAATTTCAAAAGCCCGATTTAAACAAATTTATTTTCTAAAACAGGATATATAAAACACTCAAAACCCGCATAATATTTAAAGCCCGGCAGAAGCAATATGTATGTGAAAACATGAATCCAAGAAATGCAAAAATGATGATCAGGCCTCGAAGAATGAAGAATGTGGCTAACATGAATGTTCGATTGCTAGAAAATATAATTACTGAAGAATTTATGGTAAATAGCTCCCGCGAAGGAGATTTAGTTGCACTGGCTAAATTCAAGGAAAGAATGGAAAAAATAAAAGCACTTAAAAGAGGAATAGGGGATTTCAGTGCCTCGAGAAAAACACTATAATTAATTACTCATTCCCTTTAACAAAGAAATTCTTTCACTCACAGGAGGATGGGTAGAAAACATATTTTTCAGCCACAATCCTTTATTGTTTTTCAAAGGATCAGAAATATACAAATGCGCAGTTGCTTTATTTGCTGCTTCCAAAGGCTCTGTGTCTTTAGAAATTTTTTCAAGAGCAGAAGCAAGAGCAAGAGGATTCCTAGTCATTTCTGCGGAACCAGCATCAGCCACAAACTCACGCTTACGAGAAACCGCAAGCTTAATCAAATTAGCAATCAAAGGGGTGAGAAGAGCAAGAATAATTGCAACAACAATTAATACAATAAAAAGTCTTGAATCCTTTGAATCGGAATTTCCTTTACTGTAAAAAGCAAACCTGAGGATAAAATCAGAAAGCATAACTGCAATGCCAACAAGAACCGTGGCAATAGTCATTGTCCTAATATCATAATTCTTTACATGGGAAAGCTCATGAGCAATAACCCCCTGCAATTCCTCCCTATTCAGGCGGGAAAGGCAGCCAGTGGTAACACAAACAACAGCGTGCTGAGGGTCACGGCCGGTAGCAAAAGCGTTAATTGCAGAATCCTCAATAACAAAGACGCGCGGCTTAGGCAAACCAGAAGCAATGCACATTTCCTCAACAATATTATATAATTGATTAAATTTTTTCTTATCAGCTTCCTTTGCGCCAGAAACAAATGTAACAATGGAATCGCACGAATAATAAGAAATCAAAGCAAACAAAATAATCAAAATGCCAAAAATTGTGAAATAAGTAAAACCATAAACATTTAATCCGCCAAGAAGAATAGAAATAATTCCGGCTAAAAGGCCAATCAAAATAAAGAAAGCGAGGAACAACAAAACAGTCATTCTCTTGTTATCGGAAATCTGTTTATAAAAATCCATGGCAGGCATAACGACACCAAAAAAAATGAAAAGCAAAACGCAGAAAGCGCTTTGCTTTAAACTAAACTTAATTACATTCCTGAAAAATCAACTTTAACAGTTTTCTTTTCTTCCTCAGTTGCCTGGAAAAATTCCTTTTCCTTATTCATTCCAAACAAGCCGGCAAACAAGTTATTAGGGAAAGTAAGAATCATTGTATTCCACTTCATAACCATATCATTGTAGAACTGTCTAGCGAAAGCAACTTTGTTTTCAGTACTTGAAAGCTCTTCCTGCAAAGCCTTGAAATTTTCATTAGCTTTAAGAGTAGGATATGCTTCAGCAACAGCAAACAAGGATTTTAATGCACCTGAAAGCATGTTTTCAGCATTAGCAGCATCCTTAGGGCCCTTAGCTGACATCAAAGCGGATCTTGCTTTAGTAACACCCTCAAGCACACCCTTTTCGAACTTAGCATAACCCTTAACTGTTTCAACCAAATTTGGAATCAAGTCAGCCCTTCTCTTTAACTGAACATCAATCTGTGCCCAAGCATTCTCTACCTGCTTTAACGTAGAAATCAAAGAGTTGTAAATAGCTATTGCTACTATGCCAACAATGACAACAAAACCAATTATTGCAAGTAATACGAGAGTTAAATCCACAAAAATCACCACACAATTCTTGGATTAAAATTCTTTAAAATACTATGCATCAAGGTTTTTGTAAAGTGATGCCATGGGCTTAGGAGAAACACTAAGAAAAGCAATGGACAAAATACAAGGCGCAGGAACAATAGACAAAGAAACCGTGAAAGAAGCGGTAAAAGAAATACAAAGGGCACTAATATCAGCAAATGTTGATACAACAACTGTTTTTGTTTTATCCAAAAAAATAGAGAAAAATGCTTTCGGGGAAATAAAAGGACAAATGTCAAGAAGAGAATACATCACAAAAATCACTTATGATGCATTAGTGGAAATGCTGGGGGGAAAAGAAATCCCACAAGAGCCAAAAAAAATACTATTATGTGGGTTATTTGGCTCAGGAAAAACAACCGCAGCAGGAAAATTAGCCTCATACTACAAAAAAAGAGGAAAAAAAGTCGGAGTCATATGCGCAGACACATTCAGGCCGGCAGCATTCGAACAATTACAGACAAATGCAAAACTAGCAGGGGCAGAATTCTTCGGAATAAAAGGAGAAACAAATGCTGGAAAAATAGTGAAACAAGGAATAAAAGAACTGGAAGGAAAAGGATGCGAACTAATTATCTGTGACTCGGCAGGAAGAAGCGCGCTTGATGAAGAACTCACGGGAGAAATAAAAGAAATTGATTCTATTTTCGGCGGAGAAGAAAAATGGCTAATACTAGGGGCAGATATTGGAAATTTAGCAAAAAAACAAGCACAAGCATTCCATAAGGCTGTAGGAATAAATGGGGTAATAATTACCAGAATGGATGGTTCAAGCAAAGGAGGCGGAGCATTAGTTGCATGCAACGAAACAGGAGCAAGTGTTTATTTTATTTCAACAGGAGAAAAAATAAATGATTTTGAGGCATTTGATGCAAACAGATACTTGTCAAGAATAATGGGATATGGGGATTTGCAAGGATTACTGGAGAAAGCAAAAGAAGCGGAAATGGAAAACCTTGACCCGGAAGAATTACTGAAAGGAAATTTCAATTTAAGAATGTTTTATGAACAATTAAAAGCAACAAAAAAAATGGGGCCACTAAATAAAGTAGCTGAAATGCTGGGGCTAAGCGTTAAGTTGCCAAAAGAAATGCTGGAAGCAGGCCAAGACAAAATGGACTCATTCAAAGTAATAATTGATTCAATGACAGAACAAGAAAGATTAGAGCCAGAGGTGCTGAACAGGGGAAGAGTAGAAAGAATAGCAAAAGGAGCAGGAGTAAAAATAGAGGATGTAAGAGAACTAATCAAACAATACAAACAAATGAAAAAAATGTTCAAGAAATTCAGGAACATACAAAGCGAAAAAGCAATGAAAAATTTTGGGGAAAAAGGATTAGGGGATATGCTAAGGCAAATGCAGGGAAGAAAAATGGGGAAAAAATTAAGGTTAAAATAAGAATATAAACAAGGAAAAATGATAATACTTATGAACAGGATGAATCTTATGGCAAGAAAAAAACTAATTATTGATATAGGGGCAGGAGAAGGCATATTTACTGAAAGATTAAGGAGAAAAAATCCAACTAAAGAAGTAAGAGGAATAGACAGGACACCAAGAAGAGCAGGAATAATAGCTGACAGCATGGGATCACATTTTCTTAATATGAGCAAAGAAGAAGCCGAAAGATTGCACGCAATTTGGGCAAATCATGTAAATCTAACATCTACTGAAGCAAACCAAGAACTAAGAATACTGGCTCAAAAAATTCCAAAAAAAGTGCCGGTAATAATAACAGTAAGACAGGAACGATTAGCCCCCACCTTGTACAGCATTGAAGCAGCAGGACTAAAAGTATTCGGGCACAGGCCAGTTTCAGAAAAAATGATTATGAGCGAAGATACTAAAAAATTTTTTGATGAATCCAAAAATAACCCTGAGAAAAGACCAATACGAATTGTTGCATTAAAACAATAAAAAACACAACAACAAACCTTTATAATCAAAAAACAACACAAAAATACTAAATGCTGCAACTAATACAACAAAGCGCTTTGCTTATTGGAACCGCAATGGGCGCAATAACTGATACAAAAACAGGTTACATTTACGACTGGATAACTTACCCAATGATATTTTTAGGGTTCATACTATCAGTAATGCAACAACAATGGAACAATATTCTAATTGCAGCAATTTTGTTTGCAATACTGTTTGCTGCATACAAATTAGGAAAATTAGGGGGAGGAGATGTAAAAATATTTGCGGGAATAGCCCTACTAAACCCAAGCAATGATTATATGTTCCTGGCAACCACAATGCTATTTGCAGCAATGGGTGCAATGATTTTTTACTCTACATATTATACAATAAAATATGCAAAAAAAGGAATCAAAATAGAGGAAAACAAAAAAGGAATACAAAAAGCGATTCTATTCGGGGCAATAATTATTATTTACTTTTTTATCTTAATATCAATGAACCTAATAGGAATAGCAAGCGGAGCAATAATTTTTACCCCAATGATTTTTGGATTAATTTTCATTGCTCTTCAAGAAGGAATAACAAAAAACTTTTTTGAAGAAAAAATAATGTTAAAAGAAATTGAGGAAGATGAGGTAATAGCTGAAAGAAACCCAAAAAAAGTGCTTGAACTATTAAAAGGAAGCAAAATAATAGGGGAAAAAGAGAAAAAAATCCTGGAAAAACACGGAATAAAAAGCATTTATGCACTAAGAAAACTACCCCCCTTCGGGCCATTCATTCTATTAGGAATAGCGGGTGCATTAATGCAGCCAGGGTTCTTTTTGTTATTATTCATGTAAGGGTTTAAGAAAACAACCAAACAAAAAATATTGAAGGGGAAAAAATGAAAGTACTTGTTACAGGCTCAAGCGGATTCGTAGGAAAAGAAGTTGTAAAAGCACTAAAACAACACAAACACAAAGTAATTGAATATGATTTGGATAAAGGAAAAAATATTTTAAATGAAAAACAACTGTCTGAAGAAATGAAAAACGTTGATGCGGTAATACACTTAGCGGGAATCGTTGAAAACGAGAATCCTAAATTGTGGGAAATAAACGTGGGTGGAACGGAAACTGTTGCGCTAACAGCAAAAAAAGCAAAAATAAAGAAACTTATTTACATGAGCTCAACAGCGGTTTATGGATACACAAAAGGAAAAATAAGTGAAAGAAACCTTGTAAAGCCTGAAAATAATTACGAAAAAAGCAAGGCTGAAGGGGAAAAAATAGTTTTAGGGATAATGGACACTGTAAAAGTAAGCATTGTGAGAAGCGCAATGATTTTTGGGGCAAATGAATACTGGAAAAAAATGTTCAAAATGCTTGAAAAAAAATACCCTCTGCCATGTGAAGGAAAAAATTCTTTCCAAATAATTTATGTAAAAGAATTAGCAAACGCGGCTTGTGCAGTGCTGGAAAAAGGGAAAAATGGGGAAATATATCTGGCAGCAGGAAAAGAGAAGGAAAATTTAAATAATTTTATTAAAATGATTCAAAAAGAACTGGGATTAAAACAGGAAATAAAACATATTCCTACTTGGACAGGAGTTCTATTAGGAAAAATATTTGGAATAAAAATGCTTACCTTAGAAAACATAAGGCATCTCAGCAAGGAAAGAAATTATGACACAGAAAAAATTTGTGCGCTTGGATACAAACAAAAAATTAGTTTAAAAAACGCAATAAGAGAAGTTGCTGAGCAAATCAAAAACTAAACGCAAAGGCATAATACTTATTTCTTTTCTTTAGCACCTTTCTTGACAGCTTCAACCATTTTCTCTAGCTTTAATTTAATTTCTGCTTCAGATTTTGTTTTCTCAATTGCGGAACCAACATGAATAATGTCAGCACCTGAAGAAACACAGTCAAAAACAAATTCAGGAGTTCTAACCCCCCCGGCAATAACCAAAGGAATTCCTATTGATGCTTTTGTCTGGGCAATCATTTCCTTTGGAACAGGCTCAGGAGCGCCCCCGCCTGATTCCAGAATAACTAATTTAGAACCCATATATTCCCCTGCAAGAGCGGTTGCAGCAGCAAGATAAGAAAGATTTCTTGGGATTAATTGCGCACGACCCATAAAGCCAACAGCACGGCCAGGCTCAACAATAATATAAGAAGTAGGAATAACTTCCAACCCCATTTTTTTTATTGGAAAAGAAGCAGCGGTTTGCGCACCAGAAATATAGTAAGGGTCATTGCTGTTAAGCATGGACATAAAGTAAGTGGCGTCAGCTAATTTAGAAAGAGTAGCAATATTTCCAGGAAAAAGAATTGTAGGCAATTTACATTTATCCTTAATTGCGGTAAGAGTATCATCAAGGATTTTGCCTTGAGCTCCAAGAGAACCACCGACAGCAATAGCAGAAGCGCCTGCTTTCTCAGCAATAGAAGCCATTTTCCCAGCCTGTTCAGGACTCTGATTAGGAGGATCAATAACTAGGAAAAGCATTCCTGCTTGTTCCTTAAGTTGAGCCAATAATTTTGAATAAACCTTACCTTCCTTCATCAAAAACACTAATTAAATTTAGGAAAAAACGAGTATAAAAAGGCTTCCTTGGGCAGAAAAAAACTCAGCGCAAGCGAACCAGTTAAATAATATGCGGCGCAACAATAATTCATGAAAGAAAAAGACAAATTATATACTTTTTACAAACTAAAAGAAGTGAAAAGGACAAGCAAGGTAAAAGACAGACCAGAAAGCACTGCAGAGCACACTTATTCCTGCATAATGCTCGCACAATACTTCATTAAAAAATACCCAAAGCTTAACGAAAAGAAAATAATTCAAATGATATTATACCACGATATGGGGGAAATCTATGCTGGGGATACTTTTATCCTTGAAAACAAAAAAAGAGAAGAAAAAGAAAGGGAAGAAAACAAAGCAATGAAAAAACTCCAAAAAGAGGTTCCGGAAGAACTTGCAGAAGAAATGGCAAATTCCTGGAAAGAATACAGCGAAAACAAAACAAAGGAAGCAAAATTTGTGAGGGCAATAGATGCGCTTGATGCAATAATACACGTAATAAAACAACCGGAAGAATGGAAAAAGTACGGGTTCACGGAAAAAAAACTAAGACAATACAAAGAACCATTTTTCAAGGAATTTCCCATAATACTAAAATTCTTCAATAAAATGATTGAGGAACTAAAAGAAGAAAAAATAATTCCGGAAGAACCATAAATCCAATAAAAGCAACGCCGGCAATCATCTTTAGAAAGATTATAAAAGCGTTGCAAAGAAGAAATTAATAAAACAAGCAAAGCACTAATTAGGGATACCAATGACTGAAAAAAATATCAAAGAACTTGTACAAGAAATCACTGAAAAAACAGGAAAAAAAGAGGAAGAAATAAATGCACTAATTAAAGCAAAAGTAGAAAAATTCTCGGGGCTGCTGACTGAACAGGGCGCAGCATACCTGGTTCAAAAAGAACTTGGAATCAAACAAGAAATATACGAACAAATGCAAATAGGGCAAATAAATGAAGGAATGAAAGGAATAGAGATAAAAGGAATTGTTGAAGCGGTTTTTCCTGTAAAAGAATTTGAAAAAAACGGGAAAAAAGGAAAATTAAAATCACTAATACTAAGCGATGGAACAGGGGAAGTAAGGGTAACCCTGTGGAATGACCAGGCGGATAAATATGAAATTACAAGGGGAAGCGAAATTGCATTAACCAACATAATTGTATCAAAGTACAATGACAAAAAACAAGTAACAATGGGCTTTAATGGAACACTGAATATATTGAACAAAAAAGAAGAGACGTTTGAAAAAATGGCTGAACTGAAAGCAGGGATTAACAGCGTAAATATTGCAGGAAGAATAATAAGAAAATTTCCCTGCAAAGATTTTGAATCCGGAGAAAGAAAAGGAAAATTATGCTCCTTCCAAATAGGGGATGAAACAGCTGTACTAAGAGCAACTGCTTGGAATGAAAAAGCAAATGAAATGGAAAAATTCAGCGAAGGAGAGGCTGTGGAAATAAAAAACGCTTATACAAAAGAAGGAAAATTCGGGATAGAAATACATTTAGGATATACTGCAACAATACACGAAACAAATAAAGAAATGCCAACTACCGCAGAAATACTTAAAGAAAGCATTCAGGAGAAAAAAATAAGCCATTTAGTGGATGGAGAAAGTGCAGCAATAACCGGAAAAATAACAAACGTTGAAAAAGGAAATTTTGTTTATGAGGTGTGTGCAAAGTGCGGAAAAAAACCTCAAAAAACAGAAAACGGGGTATTATGCGAAACCTGCGGGGAAACAAGCACAAAAAGAAACGCTGTTGTATCCCTGCTTATTGAAGATGACACTGCAAGAATAAAAGCAACCCTTTTCGGAAAAAACGCGTTAACTGTGCTAGGGCTCGAGCAAGAAGCGCTTGAAAAAGAATTAAGTGAAAAAAGCACTGAAACAATAACAACTGAAATAAATGAAAAATTAAACAAAAAAGAAATCAAATTATACGGTTACCAAAAAATAAATTCATTTTCAGGCGAAAACGAATTCAGGGTAAAAGAAATATTAAAGTAACTCTAAAACTATTTCTTAGTACTGCCAACAATGTTCTTTGCCGAGACATTCCTTTTCGCTTCTTCATCAGAATACTTGGAGTCATACTTATCTTTATCGTCAAGAATATCTCCATGCCTCCACTGATCAGCCCACTCTGCAACACTAAAAGACCTTATTTTTCCGGATTCATCATTCCCGACAAAACGAACAAGACCTGCATTAATCACTTTTTTCTTGCACAAAAAACAAGGAAGCGCATTAACAAACTTATCGCCATCAGGGGTGCGTTTGACAAAGAAAAGGTAAATAGTCCCGCCGAGAAGAGAAACTCCTGCACGAGCAGCATTAACAATTGCATTCTCCTCAGCATGAACACTCCTGCATAACTCATACCTCTGGCCGGAAGGAATATTCATTATCCTGCGCAAACAATTTCCACGCTCAAAACAATCAAGGGTGCCACGCGGAGCGCCAATATACCCTGTAGCAATTATCTGGTCATCGCGGACAATAATTGAACCGCCCTTAACACTCAAACAAGTTGACCTTTCAGCAACTTCCTTAGCAATGCCTAAATAGTACTCATCCTTTGAAGGCCTATATTTTTCAACCATAAAAAAACCCAACAAAAATAATTCAAATAAAAAAATTACTTCTTTTTACCCTTAATTTTTTCAACAAACCCTCAACCTGCTTACCTAATTCATCAACAGAACCATTATTATTTATTTTGTATTGGGCGGAAGAAATGCATTTAAGCAACTGCTGCTTAGCAGGATCAGTGCTTGCGAGCTCACGCTCCTCCTTTGACTTAAAATCCTCAAAACTAGCAACATCCCCGTGAGCGTTAGAATCTTTTTTTACGCGCTCAACAGTACGCGCATATCTGATCTCAAGATCGGCAAAAACCCCTACAATTACCCCTCCACTGGATTTAATTTCATCAATCTCAGAAGGATTACGAATAGAGGTTATTACAAGATTTTCTTTAGAAGAATGCTTTGCAAGCAAACGCTTAGCCCAATAATTAAACCCAAATTTTTCACGCCTCTCATTCCCGAGAGAAATCATTTCATTCCTATCCAAATGGTTCCTGCCCAAATGCTTCAATTCATCACGAATTTCCTGACCAAAATCCTCATGAGAAAACTTGTAATTATCAATTAAGTACTTGGCAACGGTATCTTTTCCGGAACCATTCAATCCAACAATGCCAATAAGCATAAAACCACAAAAGAAAAAAGCAAAAAAGTCTTTATAAAACAATCCTGTGAAAACATTTTGATTATTCGCGGAGCACTACTTTTACATTATCTTTAATTTCACTGATAAAATCCTTTACCTCAGAATATTTCATCGGCTTTAACTTTCTTGATTTAACATCAAGAGCATTCTTTGACTGGAAATCCTGCAAAAACCATTTCTCTTTAGGAATCAAATGGGCAATTTCATGCAAATCCTTAACTGTTAACTGCGGATAAAGAGTTGTCCTGAATTCATGAGGAACAGAAGAAGCACGGAGCAGAGAAATGGATTCGGAAATATTCTCAACAGGGATTTTTGACTGGGTAATTTCATGATAACGAGCAAAAGGAGCTTTAACATCCATGGCAATATAATCAAGAAGATTCTCCCCCATTAATTTCTTCAACACCAGAGGGTTAGTGCCATTAGTGTCAAGTTTTACCGCAAAACCAAGGGATTTTATTTTTTTTATAAAATTATGCAACCCGGGGCTGACAGTAGGCTCTCCTCCGGTAATAACAACCCCATCAAGCATCTTTTTCTTTGATTCAAGAAAAGCAAAAAAATCTTTTTCATCCACAAGCTCGCGCTTACCCTTCTTAAAGAATTTGTGGGAAGTAAGCTCTTTATTATAACAAAACTTGCATTTGAAATTACAGTTCACAAGAAAAACAATGCAGGCAACCTTACCCGGAAAATCAACGAGAGTTGTTTTCTGCAAAGCCCCAATAAACATCCAAACACCACAACAATATTAATAAAAATAAAAAAAGAAATTTAAAAAAATTAAGAAATGCAAGCTAACAAAAACAATAACTTAACTACAATAATCACTAGCACTTGCATTCTTTCTTAATTCCTTCAACAGCTGAATCAAATTTTTTTCTATCAGCAAATTCAGCCTGCTTTGAATCATTCCAATTGCTTACTGGCCTGATATAACCAACAACCCTGGAATAAACTTCGCACTTTGTTTTAACCATCCTTTCACCTCCAAATTATTCACAAAAACATTTTTTAACCCAATCAACTCTTTTCCTGATCACAAATCGGGCAATATTCATGCTCTCCCTTCAAATAACCATGAATAGGACAAATACTAAAGCTCGGAGTCAGGGAAAAATAAGGCATTTTATAATTTGCGGAAATCTTTTTCACCAGATTCTTTGTTGCTTCCTTAGAAGGCAATTTTTCTCCAAGGAAAACGTGGAAGACTGTGCCCCCTGTATAAAGAACCTGCAAAGGATCCTGCAAATCAAGAGCCTCAAACAAATCAAGGGAAAGACTTACCGGCAACTGGGTAGAATTTGTATAGTAAGGGGCAATACCATGTTCCTTAACCTGCTTATCATTAGCAACAATAATATCAGGGAACTGTTTTTTATCCGCCCAAGCAAATCTCCTTGAAGTGCCTTCCCCAGGAGTGGCTTCCAAATTAAAAATATCCCCGGTTTCATTCTGGTACTCTTGCAAGCGAGAACGCATAAACTCTAAAACTTTAATTGAAAAAGCCTCTCCTTCTTTTGAAGCAATATTTTTACCCATAAAATTAAGCAAAGATTCATTCATACCAAGCAAACCAATTGTGGAAAAGTGATTAGTCCAATAACCCCCGGTTTGTTCTTTTATTCCGCGCAAATAATACCTTGAATAAGGGTACAAGCCCTGATCAGTTAAACGCTCAATTGTTTTACGCTTAATTATCAAAGACTGTTTAGCCAAATCCATTGTTCTGCCTAAACGCTCAAAATATTCATTCTCGGATTTTGACAAATAACCTAACCGAGCCATATTAATTGTTACAACCCCAATAGAACCTGTTAAAGGATTAGCACCAAACAACCCACCCCCTCTTTTATTTAACATCCTATTATCGAGACGAAGCCTACAACACATACTCCTCGCATCCTCAGGCTTCATATCTGAATTAACATAATTAGCAAAATAAGGAATACCATATTTAGCAGTCATCTCCCAAACCCCATCATATTTTGGAGAATCCCATTCAAAGTCAGGAGTAATATTGTAAGTAGGAATAGGGAAAGTAAAAATTCTCCCATTAGCATCCCCTTCAGTCATTACCTCACAAAAAACATCATTAAACAAATCCATCTCTTCCTGGAAATCCGCATAAGTTAATTCCATTGCTTTGCCCCCAATAACAACAGGGTCATGCGCAATATGAGAAGGCACCTTCAAATCCATTGTAATATTTGTAAAAGGAGTTTGGAAACCAACTCTGGTAGGAACGGCAGTATTGAAAATAAATTCCTGAAGAGCCTGCTTCACTCCTTTCCTGTCAAGATTATCATACCTAATAAAAGGAGCTAAATAAGTATCAAAATTTGAAAAAGCCTGGGCCCCAGCAGCTTCTCCCTGAAGAGTATAAAAAAAGTTAACTATCTGGCCAAGAGCAGTACGCAAATGCTTAGCAGGCTTTGAAGCAACTTTTCCTCTTACCCCAGTAAAACCTTCAAGCAATAATTGTTTCAAATCCCAGCCAACACAATAAGCAGCCAGACAATCCAAATCATGAATATGCAAATCCGCGGTTTTGTGAGCCTCGGCAATTTCTTTAGGATAAATCCTTCCAAGCCAATAATTAGAAATAACTCTGCCCGCAATATTAAAATTTAATCCCTGCAAAGAATAAGCCATATTGGAATTCTCGCGAACACGCCAATCTTCCTGCGAAATATACTGGCTGACAATCTCAAAATTATTTACCATGTCCTCTGTTCTGCGCAAAAGCTCACGCTGATGCCTGTACAAAATATATGCTTTAGCAGTTTTATCATGGCCGCCCTTAATTAAAACAGTCTCAACAATATCCTGGATTTCTTCAACACTAGGAATCTTATCATCAGGAAATTGCTCATTAATCTGCTCAACAACTTTCTTTGCAACACTGTCAGCTCTTTCCTTATCATGACCACCAACAGCCTGAACAGCTTTCCAAACAGCAACAGCAATCTTTGATTCATCAAAAATCGCTTTAGAACCATCACGTTTAATAACAAACTTAGGCAAGGCAACACCCCAAAAACTATTTCTCAACTACAAAAAATTTTTTTTATAAAAAAAATTCAACCCGGAATAGAAAGAAATCTCTACTATAAAAAGCTTACCTTTGAAAACCCCTAAGTTGGGAAAAACAACCATAAGGGATTTTTGTTAGTTGGCAAAAACAAAAAAATGTCCAAGAAAAAGGAAAAACTATAAGAAAAGCAAACAAAAACACCAAAAAAAGTTAGGAAAAATGGCGTGGATTGTAAGAAAAAAAATTATTCCTGTAAAAAAATTAAATAAAACTAAAAAATAAAGAAAAAAAGCTACTATTTTTAAAAAAATACAAAACTCTGTTAAAAAAATAAAAAATAAGCTAAATTATTTATAAAATAAAAAATCCTTGCAAAAAACTTTTACTTTTTCTTTTATTTGGGCAAGTTTTGCATCATCAGAACGAGACTGAAGGGCATTATGCATAAAGCCCGCAACATCAGCCATATCTGATTCCTTCATGCCCCTTGTGGTTAACACAGGAGTACCAATTCTAATCCCGCTAGGATCCCAAGGAGAACCTGTTTCAAAAGGAATAGTATTTTTATTGCAATAAATCCCGGCTTTCTCCAAAGCTTTCTCTGCTTCAATGCCTGAAATGCCGGATTTGCGCACATCAACAAGAATTAAGTGATTATCAGTGCCATCGGAAACTAAACGATAACCGTGAGATTGAAGAGCAGAAGCAAGGGCTTTTGCATTCTTTACAATCTGGGCAGCATAAACTTTGAAATCAGGCTGAAGAGCTTCCTTGAAAGCAACTGCTTTAGCTGCAATCACATGCTCATGAGGACCGCCCTGCAGACCGGGGAAAATTGCTTTATCAATTTTCTCAGCAAACTCTTCCTTGCACATAATAACAGCGCTTCTTGGACCACGAAGAGTTTTATGAGTTGTTGTGGTAACAACATCAAAAAAAGGAACAGGATTCTCGTGAACCCCTGCAGCACATAACCCACCAATGTGGGAAATATCTGCAACACAAAAACAACCGGCTTCATCGCAAATACTCCTAAATTCCTTGAAATCAATTTTTCTCGGATAAGCGGTATAACCGGAAAGAACTAATTTAGGTTTCTCTTCAAGGACTTGTTT